>Ga0164241_10000116_pt1 | contig 195192 bp, 177 predicted proteins | sample OricomyardsoilBY_FD_108780 | JGI IMG/M metagenome (GOLD analysis project Ga0164241, IMG submission 108780) | Backyard soil microbial communities from Emeryville, California, USA - Original compost - Back yard soil (BY) | ecosystem: Environmental > Terrestrial > Soil > Unclassified | place... | reverse complement strand
TCTGCGTGCGCGATGCCGGCATGCCGCGCAAGGAATTCGTCACCACCTTCCCGCGCAACGAGACCAACCTCAAGTGGCTGGGCAAGCACGTCAAGGGCGGGAAGAAGTACTCCCAGGCCCTGGCGCGCTTCACGGACGAGATCGAACGCCGCCAGAAGAAGCTGGCCGACCTGGAAGTGAGCTACCGGCTCACGATCAACGACATCAAGGAAATCAACCGCGATGTGTCGATCGGCGAGGCCAAGGCCCGCCGCGCCAAGAAGGAAATGGTCGAGGCCAACCTGCGCCTGGTGATCTCCATCGCCAAGAAGTACACCAACCGCGGCCTGCAGTTCCTGGACCTGATCCAGGAAGGCAACATCGGCCTGATGAAGGCCGTGGACAAGTTCGAATACCGCCGCGGCTACAAGTTCTCCACGTATGCAACGTGGTGGATCCGCCAGGCCATCACGCGCTCGATCGCCGACCAGGCACGCACCATCCGCATCCCGGTGCACATGATCGAGACCATCAACAAGCTCAACCGCATCTCGCGGCAGATGCTGCAGGAGATGGGCCGCGAGCCGACGCCGGACGAACTGGCCGTGCGCATGGAAATGCCCGAAGACAAGGTGCGCAAGGTGCTGAAGATCGCCAAGGAGCCCATCTCGATGGAGACTCCGATCGGCGACGACGAGGATTCGCACCTGGGCGATTTCATCGAGGACACCTCGGTGACCTCGCCCATCGACCAGGCGACGATGGAATCCCTGAAGGAAACCACGCACTCGGTGCTCTCGCAGCTCACGCCGCGCGAAGCAAAAGTGCTGCGCATGCGCTTCGGCATCGACATGAACACCGACCACACGCTGGAAGAAGTCGGCAAGCAGTTCGATGTCACGCGCGAGCGCATCCGCCAGATCGAAGCCAAGGCGCTGCGCAAGCTGCGTCACCCGAGCCGCAGCGAGCAGCTGCGCAGCTTCCTGGTCGAAGACTGACCGTCAGATCACCTGGCGTGAGACGAAGGCCCGCCCCGCGCGGGCCTTTTTCTTCACAGGACTCCCGTTGAAAGCACCCAGCCAGCTGCAGCCCCTGATCGAAGACGGAATCATCGATTCCGTCGTACGTCGCCTGCGCAGCGGCAAGGAAGCCACGGTGTTCGTCGTGGCCTGTGGCAAGGAAGTGCGCTGTGCCAAGGTCTACAAGGACGCGACCCAGCGCGGCTTCCACCGGCTCGCCGAATACCAGGAAGGCCGCAAGACACGCGGCAGCCGCGACGCGCGCGCGCTGAAAGGCGGCAGCCGCCACGGCCGCGAACTGGCCGAAGCGCAGTGGAAGAACGCCGAGGTCGACGCGCTGTTCAAGCTGGACCGCGCCGGCGTGCGCGTGCCCAAGCCCTATGGTGTCTTCGACGGCGTACTGCTGATGGAACTGGTCAGCGATGCCGAAGGCGGCGTGGCGCCGCGGCTGGGCGACATCGAGATCTCACCGGAACAGGCACGCGAGTGGCACGCCTTCATGCTGTCGCAGGTGGTGCTGATGCTCTGCGCCGGCATCATCCACGGCGACCTGTCGGAGTTCAACGTGCTGGTGGATGCCACCGGGCCGGTGATCATCGATCTGCCACAGGCGGTCGATGCCGCCAGCAACAACAATGCCTTCGCGCTGTTCGAGCGCGACGTGAACAACCTGCGCGAAACCTTCGGCCGCAGCGCGCCCGAACTTCTCGAAACGCACTACGCGCATGAAATCTGGGCGCTGTACAGCGCCGGCACGCTCAGCGCTGCCTCACAGCTTAGCGGCGAATTCACCTTCGACGAGACCGCGCCTGACGTCGAAGGCGTGCTCGCACACATCGAGGAAGAGCGGCGCCTGGCCGAAGAGCGAGCCTTGCGCCTGGCCGAAGCCGCCGCTGAGTGAGGGTCCCTGGCGCCAGGGTCCACGCACCTGGCTCGACGTTGGCCCTGTCAGGGCGTGTACCAGATCGGCGAGGTGTACGCCCGCTCCTGTATGGATGAAGGCACGTCGGCGGGAAGCTTCACACCAAAAATCCTGGCATCGAATGTCGTCCAGCGCGGCGTTGGAATCTCCATTACACGCACATAGTAGAACGCTCGCTCCGCCGGATTGAACTTCGGATCCTTCCAGTAGGCGTCGAGGTACGGCGCCCCGATGGAGTTGGTGTAGCTGGCATCGGGGACATTGACGGTATTGCCTACCGCAGGCACTTTGCCATTGGACCCGATTTTGCGATCGCCCGACCAGGCCACGTCATACACCTGCTCGTGAGTCTTGCCCGAAGAGTCCACCCAGCCCTTGATCACCTGCACACGATCAAGGTTGGCGCCATCCGGATCCCTCATGGCGCGGATCAGGAACGAAGGCGATTTGCCGGCTGGCGCCGCCTTGAGATCTCCGCCCATCGGGACGCCAGCGGCGTAGCCATGCTTGGCGAAATCCGAGCGCGACATGTCTGTCTTCACGAAGTCATAGCCGCCAAATACCCGAACTCGCAATCGAGTGCCCGTGGTGGCGAAAGTTTCCCGCCGCTTCATCGCGTCCCAGAGGGATTCGCGCGTGTTCTCGCGCGCCCACACGGCGGCCAGGCCTGAAGCCCCCACCATGCGCGCGGGAATCTGGTCTTCCTTGCCCAGCGAACGTCCCGCGATGACCTCATTGAATCGCATCGGGTCCGCCGATGGCTCCAGTGGCGTCACCTTGCCGAAATACTGGTTTTCATCGGTGGTCGAAAGTCCTGTGTGGGCATCGGTGGATCCGACGAGGCCAAACTTGAATGGATTGGCACCCAGCTTCTGTTCATATGCGAGGCCGCGCTTGTACGCCTCGCGCGCATATTCCCGGGGAAGCATGGCGGGCGTGTGCTTGGTGGGACCAAAGCTGGCCTTGTCCCATTTTTCGTAGCTGGCGAATTCATCGGTCGGCGAGAGCGCCGGGTGCGACTCGCCGTCGCCCTTCATCTGCGTCACTTCATACAGGGGTTCCCAGCGCTGGCGTCGCACTGCGTAATCGCGATCAATGGGTTTCTTTGTCGTGAAGGTGACGTCGTCGAACATCAATCCGCTCGACAGGTTGCCGTTATGCGCAATGGCAAGCACCTTTCCGCCCGTCTTCTTTTCATACGCGGCCATCCATTTCCACAGCTCCTCGGCATCGAAGCTGTGGTATTGGGAGAATGGCGAGATCTGATCGGCCCTGGCCTTGCCGTCGCGGAATATCACATTGCGATGCAGGTTGTTGCCATTGGGCATGGAGGTCCACTCAAAGCCAATGAATGCCGTGAACAGCCCCGGCGTATTGTATTTCTCCGCCGCTGCGGTCTCGCGCTCCCACATGGACTTCTTCAGTCCGGTCATTTCCTTGAGCGGATCCACCTGCTTTGCGGTGGTGGCCATCCAGTTGTCATAGGCCTTGATGCCACCGGCCAGCCCGGACTTGACCAGGTCATGCTCCATCTTGCCCCAGGCGTTCTTGAGCAGCTCCGGATTGGATTCGGCAATGGCCGGGGCCAGGCCGAGGTTTTCCGAGTGATCCGACACGACGAGGAAGTCATAGGGACGCCTCAGCCTGGCCGGAACACCGGTGCTGGAAATCACCGTTTCGCCGCGGGCGAAGCGGTAGGCGTCTTCAGGCCCCAGCTTGGCGCCCACCATTCCCGCATCGGTGGAATAGGCTGTGTGCAGGTGGGTATCACCATAGAACACCCGATCCGGAAACGTCTCTTCCGGGTAAGGCGAGTACTTGATCTTGTGGTCAGGTGGCCCCGGCACGTCCTGCGCAAGTGCACCCACACTGAGTACGCAGGCAAGCATTGCAGTTACATTCACTCGATTGAACATGGTTTCATTCCCTGGAAACGCCATCCACACGATTTGTCGGCAGTGTAGGCGCATGCCAGGACCGGTGCTATCCGAAATGCGCAATCGCGCAACTTCAAAACAACCTGCTCAGTGGGTCCTTGGCGCGAGTGCGCCCCGGTGTCATCCTGTAGCACACCGCACGGGCCTCAATGGAGTCGTACATCGTGATGCGCACTGCAGGACTGCTCGCCACCCTGTGTTTCGCGTCGGCTGTCCAGGCCCAGGAAGCCGATGATCCCGCACCCATCCCGGGCCTGGAGATGACCGTGTTCGGTGGCTACCGCTTTGGCGGTGAACTGGACCTTGCCGATCCGGATGAAACGGTGGAGGTGGCCGAACACTCCACGTTCGCAGTGGCGCTGAGCCTTGCCCGCGATGATCACTCCCAGTACGAGCTGTTCTACAGCCGTCAGCCGACGCGCCTGAAGCACAGCGCCTCCATCGGGCCCATGCCGCTGAAGATCGAGTACCTGCAGATCGGGGGCACGCTGCTCTCGGGCTGGCCCGGCCCCGTAAACCCCTACCTGGCTGGAACGGCCGGCATCACCCGCATGACGCCTGACTCTCCCGGCACGGACGCCAACACCGACTTTTCGATTTCCCTGGGCGCCGGACTGCGTCTGCCGATCGTCAGACATCTGGCGTTGCGGCTGGAGGCACGCGGCTACATGACCTTTGTCGACACGAATACGGCATTCCATTGCGCTTCGGGGCCGAACGGCAGCGCCTGCCGCGTCCTGGCAAGCGGCTCATCGATGCTGCAATTCGAGCTGCTGGCCGGCGCGGCATTCAGCTTCTGACGGTCCGCCGAACCATGAGCAACGCGATCCGCTTCGCTTCAAACGGTGGATCCTTGGCGCAGGCACGCTCACCACTGCTTGATCGCCGAACGGCGAGTTCACCTTCGATGACACGGCAACCGACGTCGAGGACATGCTCGCACACATCGAAGATGAGCGGCACCTGACGGAGGAACGACGGCTTCGTCTCGCCGAGACTGAAGCCGAAGCCTAGCGCGCCTCGGCCTGTTGCCGGAAATGCCGCAGCACGCGGACCTTGTTCGCATGCACCGCCCAATGCGCCAGCGGAAGCCAGTAAAGCGCCGGCTCGAGGTCAAGGTCGTGGTGCGTCGCAAGCGTCAGCCGCGTGCGTCCATCGGCCAGCGGAGTGATGGTGAAGCGGGCATCCCGCGTCCGGAAATAGGACTGCACATGCGGTGCATTGACATGCGCGTACGGGCTGAGCTCGCGCATGCTGGGCGGGTCACTGAGGACGATGAAAAAGAGCTGGCGTTCCGGAACCCAGGTAACGACACGCTCGTAGGCGACGCCGGTGGAGAATACTCCGCGCCGGACCGCGCCCACGCCCGAACCGCTGATCTCGCCCCGCAGCGGATACGCCAGGCCCCAGCGGAAGGGCACGGCCGGCGCATCCGGAATCGGACCCATGTGCACCACCGAGTCCCACACCGCGGCCGGCGCCGCTGCAATGTCGACGCTCTCCACGCTCTCGAAATCCGCACGCGGTGGCGCTAGCGCTTCGGCTGCCAGAAGCAGGGGCAATAGCGCGACGCTCAGTGGCGTGTATTGGCGTCCTTGAGCAAGGGAACGGCCGACCAGTGCACCCAGAAACCCCATGAACGCGATCAGTGGCGAGGCCAGCAGCAGACAGATTGTGCCTTCGAGAGCAAAGCCCGCGACTACGAGCGCGCCCAGCCCGAGCGCTCCCATCACCAATAACGTAGTCCTGCGCAACCCCAGCATCGCAGGACGGTTCACCATGGCAGCAACGGTTGCGCCGATGACAAAAGGCGAGGCGATGAACAATCCATACCCGTAGATGCCCAGAACCAGCGTCGACAGAGCAACGGCCGCCAGACACAGCGCCGCTCCCGCAAGCAGGCCAAGCGCCACATTGCGCGTATTGCTGCCAAGGCCTGCGGTGTCCGGCGTGGTTTCGCGCTTCGATTCGGGCAGCCAGCTCAACCAGGCAATCACCAGCAGCTGCAGCCCCGGAACAATCACCAGCAGGATCCATGATGCGTCGGATCCCGTATTTCGCGAGCGCCTGTACGAGAGCGCCAGCAGCGCCCACATCACTATCAGGGCAACAACCAGCCCCAGCAGCAGCAACCAGTCGGACCCGAGGCCGACCTTGCCTGCCAGTGCGCGCAGAGGGCTCAGCCAGAACCACCAGGGCACGTCCAGGCTGACGCCCTTGAAGAGGAAAACGCCATAGGCAAAAGCGTGCTGCAGGAAGAACGCCGCCACGGAAGCGAAGCCATACGCGACACGGCCGATATCACCCCTGAAGGAGAACGGCGACTTCACTGCTTGCTGGACTTGAGCTTGTGGCTCTCGCGCCTGAGCGGACGCGACACGGGGCAGATCTGCTGCACGAACCCGTTCAGCTTGTTGATCAGATTGTCGCGAGAGAGCACATAGACGATGAACTGGCCCTTGCGCTCACCACGGATGAGGCCGGCGTTCTCCAGAATGGACAGATGCTTGGAAATGGCGGGCTTGCTCATCGAGAAGCGCGCAGCAATTTCCCCGGCAGTCAGATCTGCCTCGGAAAGATAGGCCAGTATCTTGCGCCTTGGCGTTGATGCCAGCGCCTCGAACACCACTTCCATGCGTCGCCAGATATTTAACTAATTAATTAATTATCTACATGGTTTGCGGCGACGTCAACAAGGCGACGGCTTCAGCGTTGGGGGTGGCCACGGATCATCGCGCGAAGAATTTCCAGGAATGCATGCATTGCCACCGAGGGCGGCGCAGCGGCCCGTGAGATTACGCCGCAAGGCCAGGGCGCGGCGGGCAGCGGGTAAGACAACTCGATCACCCGGCCCGCCCGCAATTCCTCCTGAAGCTGCGAGCGCGAACCGACGGCCAGCATGTCGCCGGATTGCAGCATGCCGTTGACGGCAACGATGGACGCGTATTCCAGCTTGGGCAGCTGCGCATGGATTCCTGCCCGCTCCAGCAGCACCTCCAGCATGGGTTCTGCCACGCTGCTCCGCTCCGGCACTATCCAGCGGTAGCGCGAGAGCTCGGTGCCGCGACGGCGGCGGCGCGTGGCCAGAGGATGCCTGGCGCGCGCGAACACGCTGAGACGGTCTTCAAACAGGGGTTCCAGATGCAGATCGGCGAAGCGCGCGGCCGGTGGCAATCCGCCGACCACGACATCCACGTACTCTGACTGCAGCCTGTAAATGAGTTCATCATATGTTTGAGGGAACTTGCCGCCCCGCTGCATGCCTGAACGGACTGCGACTTGCCCTCAAGCCGGTGGATCCTTCGCGCGCGTGCGCGATACCGCCATCATGATTCCGATGCCCGCCACCACGAGGCAGGCAATGGCAATCCAAGTCGAGGAGACGCCGGCTGCCACCATGGCCCAGGCGATGCCGCCCACCAGCACCAACAAACCGACGATGTAGAGCGCGAAGGACATGGAAGGCTCCTGCTGTTGCGGATAACGCCAGTCTAGGAAGTACCGCAGAGCGAAAGCATCATCGCCATGCCACCATTACCGTCAGCACCGTCCTACGCCAAGCCTTGTCGACTTGGTTGCTGCGCTGCGGATCAGCCCTTCTCTTGCGAGAAACCTCAGCGCGGCAGCTGCGCTCCCGGGCGAGGCACAAAGCATCCGTGGAAGCTCATCGGCAGATTGAATGGCAGCCGCACGCGGGCCACCGGCTGCCCCATCCAGTCCTTCGTATCCAGAACATACAGCTCGGCGAGATTCTCGCGCACGCGGTTCACGACGGCGATGATGTAACCATCGCCTTCCGCGGCGCCGGGCGCGCGTGGTACGAACACCGGCTCCTGGCACATGCCGGGATTCTCCGTCTTGAGCAGCTGGTGGACCCGATGTTCACCGGTGTGCCAGTCCACCATCGCGATTCCATCGTAGGTCTTGTGCCAGCCATACCGGTAAGGATGCATGGCGCTGCGATCATCGAACTTGGGCATTTCCCCGACCGCGGCCGCAAAGGGCTGGAAACCCACCTCGCCATCCTTGCGCGACATGTCGAAGCTCAGTCGCGTGAGACGGCTCTCTGCCACGGCATTGGGCGTCGGATTGCCATTCACATCCTTGAAGAAGGCGAAGCTGTTGCCGGGCGCTGCAAACCCGTCAACGAATACCTTGTCCCCTTCGGACCAGGCATTCATGAAGTGCGCAATCATCGCGCCCGGCACGGCATGCCAACGGATGTCGGCGGTGGTGCCGCTGCGCGGCATCACGCCATACATGGGCTGCAGCGAAGGATCCCAGGCGTAGAAGTCCCCGCCCGCCTTCACACGCGCCATATCCACGGTAAGCGGCATCACCGTGAACACCACGTGCTCACGCGTCATCGCAAAGTCATGGCACACGCCGGGATACGGCATGACCAGCTCTTCCTGCCGCACGAGGTTACCCTGCTGGTCGATCACCGTCAGCGCCATCTCGTTGCGGTATTCCTTGTGACAGAACTGCCCATAACTCCACCACTCTCCCGTGACCGGATCGATCTTGGGATGCGCGGTCATGGTCTTGGTCTTCAGCCCTGCCCGGAACGGCGCCAGCCCGCGGGTTTCAAGCGTGTCGGGGTCCAGTTCCGTGGGGACGGAGTCCTCGCGCAATGCATACAGGCGGCCGTGGTGCCAGAACGCGCTGGTGTTGCCGGTATTGTCACGATCCACCGCAGCCAGCGCCGGTGCATCGGTGTAGGCATTGCGATACTTGCCGGCCAGTCGCTGCCGCGCCCGCCGCTCGGCGAGGTAACGCTCGGTTTTCACATAGCGGCAACGGAAGTCGGCCTTGCCGCCGGAGAGGTGGAACACCGAGGCCATGCCATCGCCATTGAGGATGATGTCGCCATCCAGCGTGGGATAGGCATCGTCGGCGCCGCTGCGGTAATAGGAACCTTCGAGTGCGGCAGGCAGTTCGCCCAGCACCTCGCAGTCGTACACATCCGCCTCGAAGCGGCTGGATTTCGCCGTGCCGTAGAAGCTCAGCGCCTGGATGAATGGCTCGGGCATGTCCCCTCCAAGTCCCGCCCGCGGTGGCCATGGCCCCCGAGCATGGACTGTCTATTGTCGTTGCAACATACTCGCTGTCCGCTGCGCGGAAGACAATAACCAGAGGGGCAATGCATGGCTGACGTCCGCCCGCGAACCATTGCGGTCCGCAACCCGCGAACCGGCCGGACCGACTTTGACCTGCCCGTGGCCACAGCGGAAGAAGTGGCCGCCAAGGCCGCGCGCCTGCGCGAGAACCAGAAGGCCTGGGCTGCGCTGGGGCTGCAGGGTCGCAGTGGCGTAATGGCGCGCTGGCTGGCCGAGGTCCGCAAGCGTGCCGCGGCAATCGCCGATGCGGATGCCGAAGATACGGGTGGCTGCCACACCTCGTACCTGCAGGGCTTCATCACCATGGGCAACATCGGCGGCTGGCTGGAAGATGCCGCTGGCGCGCTGGAAAAGGCCAGCTACCGCGGCCCCTCCCGCGCCGTGCCCACCATCGAAGTGCGCACGCAGTTCGTTCCCTACCCGCTCTGCGGCGTGATCAGCCCCTGGAATGCACCGATGATGCTGGCGTTGCTGGATGCCGTGCCGGCGCTGTTCGCCGGCTGCGCCGTGCTGCTCAAGCCCAGCGAGGTGACGCCGCGCTTTACCGTGCCGCTATTCGAAAGCATCCGCGCCGTGCCCGAACTGGCCGCCGTGTTCGACTTCGTGACTGGCGATGCCGAGACCGGCAAGGCCGTCATCGATCAAGCCGACGTGGTCTGCTTCACCGGCAGCGCGCCCACCGGGCGCAAGATCGCCGTGCACTGTGCGCAGCGGCTGATCCCCTGCTACCTCGAACTCGGCGGCAAGGATCCGGTGATCGTCACGGCCTCCGCAGACATCGAGCGCGCGGCCACCGCCGTGCTGCGCGGCGCCGCACATGCCAACGGCATGGTGTGCTTCTCGGTAGAACGAATCTACGTGGCCGAGTCCATCCATGATGCCTTCGTGGCAAAGCTGATCGAGAAGGCCCAGGCGGTAAAGCTCAACTGCGGCAATCCGCGCGCCGGACATGTTCATCCGTTTACCTTCGCGCCGCAGGCCGCCATCGTGCAGCGCCATCTGGCCGATGCCGTGGCCAGGGGCGCGAAGATACACACCGGCGGTGAAGTCGAGACCCACGGCGGCCTGTACATGCGCCCCACTGTGCTCACCGGCGTGACGCACGACATGCTCATCATGCAGGACGAAACCTTCGGCCCCTGCCTGCCGGTGATGAAGTTCCGCAGCATCGACGAGGCCGTGGCGCTGGCGAATGACACCACCTTCGGCCTCACTGCCTCCGTCATCGCCGGCACAGAGGCCGAGGCATTGCCCATCGCCGAACGCCTGAATGCCGGCGCGGTGTTCGTGCAGGACACCTTCCTCACCTTCGCGAAGAACCGCACCATCGGCACCAACAGCTTCGGCTACTCCGGTGTCGGCGGCGGATCACGCACCGGCCCGGAAGCCATCCTGCGTTTCCTGCGCCGCAAGGCGCTGATGACGCAGCATGGCGAACCGGCCGACATCCAGAATGATCACCACCTGCCCAAGGAGACCCAAGCATGAGCTGGCAGCTGAGCGCACTCGACCGGGCGGAGATCCAGGAACTGTATGCCCGTTATGCCTGGGGCATCGACCTGGCAGACCTCGACATGGCCCTGTCCACCTTCACGCAGGATGCCTCCTTTGATCATCTCTGGCAGGGCAAGGTGCAGGGCCATGCGGCCATCGCCGAGAACCTGAAGTCGTTGTGGTATGGACGGCAGCATTGGTGGATCGGCCGCCAGCATCTGATGAACACCTTCATCATGGATCCGCGGGAACAGGAAGGTGAAGCCGACGTGCGCTGTTTCTTCCAGATCCTGCAGCACAATGTCGACTACCGGACCAACTTCGTGTTCGGCATCGGTACCCGCAAGGACCACGTGACGCGCAAGGAAGGCCGCTGGAAATTCCAGAGCCTGATGGTCAATGCCTGGACGCAGCTGGCCGATATTCCCTGGCAGGGTGAGATCACGCTGCAGAAGCCGCCGCAGGCGCCGGTCTCCAACCCGAACACCAAGCCGGCAAACAAGGAATAGCGGATGCAGGTCACCGCCGCCGTCAGCCGGGGAACCGGCGAAGCACCCGCACTGGAGACGCTGGAGCTGGAAGCCCCGCGCGCCGGCGAGATGCAGATCCGCCTGGTCGCCACCGGCATCTGTCACACGGACCTGCACGAGCATCCCGGGCGGCATTCGCCACAGCCCATCGTGCTGGGCCATGAAGGCGCCGGCGTGGTGGAAGCGCTGGGGCCCGGCGTGCGCAGCTTCGAAGTGGGCGATCACGTCATCCTGAGCGGCAGCTCCTGTGGACGTTGCCCCAGCTGCCTGGCCAACCGACCCACCTACTGTGATCTGGCCATGCCGCTGTGCTTCGGTGGCAAGCGGCTGGACGGTTCCACCGCCCTGCGCTGCGATGATGCGCCGGTGCATTCCCATTTCTTTGGCCAGTCGAGCTTCGCCACGCGCACCGTGGTGCCGGAGCGCACCGCGGTCAAGGTAGATCGCGACCTGCCTCTGGAGAAACTGGGCCCGCTGGGCTGTGGCGTGATCACCGGCGCCGGCGCCGTGATCGAGGCGCTGAGCGTGGGGTACGGGGATTCGATCGCCATCTTCGGCGTGGGTGGCGTAGGCCTTTCTGCAGTGATGGCCGCAAGGCTGGTTGGTGCGCGGCATATCGTGGCCGTCGATGTGAATCCTGAACGGCTGGCACTGGCCCTGGAACTGGGCGCGACGCATGCTTTCAATTCCGACGACGATGCAGTGAAGCAGATTCGCACCGTGACCGGTCGCGGCATCCGCTACAGCCTCAACACCACCACGGTGCCCGCCGTGCACACCATGGCACTGGAAGTGCTGGCGATGAATGGCACAGCCGCCTTCGTCGCAGCGCCGCGCGGCCCCTGGGCGCCGCAGATGTTTCCGATGCTGGCCGGTGGCCGGCAGCTGCGCGGCATACTGGGTGGCGATGCGCATCCCGGCCTTTTCCTGCCGAAGCTGATCGACTACTGGCGCCAGGGCCGCTTTCCCTTCGACCGGTTGCTCACCTTCTACCGCTTCGATGAAATCGCACGCGCCTTCGATGACGTCCACCACGGGCGGGTGATCAAGCCGGTGCTGCTGATGGACTCACAATGAAACCGGAGATCCGCTCGAAGCTGCAGGCGCTGGGACTTGAGCTGTCCCCGCAGATGATGCAGGGCACGAAGGAGCTGATGGCGTCGCTGGCCGCGCCACCTGATCCGGCGGTGCAGGTGATACGTGACCAGCACTACGGTCCGGATGAACGCAACCGGCTCGACATCTTCCGCAGGGGATCGCCGACCAGTGCGCCCGTACTGGTGTATGTGCATGGCGGCGGCTTCACCATGGGCGACAAGACCACCCCCGGCTCGCCCTTCTACGACAATGTGGGTCAATGGGCCGCGCAGCAGGGCTGGGTCGGCGTAACGCTTACGTATCGGCTGGCGCCGGCGCATCAATGGCCCAGCGGACCAGAGGACATGGCCCACGCCATCCACTGGCTGCGCGAACACATCGCGACCTACGGCGGCGATCCAGCGAAGATCTTCCTGATGGGCCAGAGTGCCGGGGCGGCGCATGTGGGTGCATACATCGCCCATCGGCGCTTTCACAGGGAAGATTCGTGCGGTCTCGCTGGAGCGCTGATGATCTCCGGCATCTACGACCCGACGACGCAACCGCCCAACAAGTTCAGCATCGCCTACTACGGCGAAGGCAGTTCCGCGCTGGTTGAAGCCCGCGCCATCGATGGCCTGCTGGCCAGCGAAGTGCCGCAGCTGTTCACCGTCAGCGAATTCGATCCGCGCGATTTCCAGAACCAGGCCGCACAGCTGGCGCAGGCCTGGCACCAGCACAAGGGACTCTACCCGCCGCTGGAATACCTCGCCGGACACAACCATCTGTCCCCGGCGCAGACTCTTGGCTCCGCCGAGGACCAGCTCGCCCGCTGCATCACCCGCTTCGTCGCGGTGATCAGCCAGCCTTGAGGTCGCGGCGCAGCGTGCGGCTGGCCAGTGCGTAGAAGATCGCCGCCACGGCATAGGACAGCACGCACAGCGTCAGGGCGCCAATGAGTCCGGAACGGGCGGCTTCGGCACAGGCCGCCGCAACGCCCTGCGCCGTGGCGCCCGGCCTGCAGACTTCGAGATAGCCGCCCTGGCCAAAGGCCGATGCAGCGATGTGATCGCTGAAGTAGCCAACGAAGGTGGGTCCGATGCCCGTGCCAGCCAGCGCGTAGCACATGGCGAATACCGCTGACACAGACGAGCGCATGTTCACGGGAGTGAGGTTCTGGATCAGCCCCACCGTCGGGCCATAGTGGATCATTGCGCCGAGACAGCCCAGTGCAATCAGTGCAACGGCCATGATCTGGCTGGTGCTGTGAAAGCCGACCACGAAGCATGCCGTAGTCAGCAGCAGCGCAACGGCTGGCGCAATCACCCACCAGCGCACATCGCGGGATGAAGCGCGGTCAGTGCCGAATGCCCCGACAACCAGCCCCACCGCCAGTGACGCACCGGACACTACGCCGAACAGCGCAGCCGCCCGCGGGAACGGCATGTGGAAGCTGCGCACGAAGTACAGCACCATGAACTGCGCAACACCCTGGATGCCGATGGCGCAGATCGATCCTCCGATCACGATCCAGCGCAGGCTGGGCACGTTCCACAGATGCGAGAACGTGGCGCGCAATGGTGGCGGCGCACCACGCCTGGCCGAAGCGCCATCCACCAGCCCACGCGGCGGCTCGGTGAGCCCCAGCCAGACGGTAAGCGCCACCAGCAGCCCTGGCACGCCGAAGGCGAAGAACACTGCGCGCCAGCCCCAGCGTTCTGCGATCACACCCGCCAGCAGCGCGCCAACCATGGCCCCGATGGGCAGCCCAAGCATGATCAGCGCCATGCCGGACGCACGGCGCTCGCGCGGAAAATGGTCAGCAACCAGCGAACTGGTTGGCGCTGTAAATCCTGCCTCGCCCGTGCCAACGCCGACGCGGCTCAGCAGCATCTGGCCGAAGTTGTTCGCCATGCCGGAGAAGGCCGTGGCTACTGACCAGAAAGCCGTGGCGATGGCGATGATACCCACGCGGCTGTAACGCTCGGCCAGCCAGCCCAGCGGAATCCCCAGCCCGCCATACAGCAGCGCAAATGCCAGGCCCTGCAGCATGCCGAGCTGTGTGTCGCTGAGTTTGAGATCAACGCGGATCATCGGCGCCAGCACCGAGAACACGGTGCGATCGGCCAGGTTGAAGAAGCAGACCAGAAACAGGATGACGATGAACCGCGCCCGGTAGCGGCTTGTCAGCAGTGAATGCTCCGGCACGTTCCCCCGCCCGGCCCGCTTCACGCGAGCCCTTGTTATTGATGTCGGAAATGCGTTGCGCATGGAGTAGGCCACACGCGCCCTTTGCCGGTCAACGCCGCGGCTTCGCACAGCGACGATTGAGGCAATGATTACGCGTACACTGATGTGATGAGCAACGAAATCCGCTTCGACAATGGCGCTGCATACGAGCAGTACATGGGCCTATGGAGCCAGCTGGTGGGCGAAGCGTTCCTGGAATGGCTGGATGCAGCGCAGAGCCGACGCTGGCTGGACGTGGGCTGCGGCAACGGCGCCTTCACCGAACAGATCGCAATGCGCGCGGCACCAGCCTCGATCACCGGCATCGATCCTTCCGAAGGCATGCTGTCATTCGCGCGCAGCCGCCTGGCGCTGCGCGAGGCGCAGTTCCAGCAGGGCAGCGCGATGGCGCTGCCGTTTGGAGACAGCAGCTTCGACATTGCCGTCATGCCACTGGTCATCTTCTTTGTTCCGGTGCCTGCACAGGGAGTCGCCGAGATGGCGCGCGTGGTCTGCCCCGGCGGCATCGTGGCCGCCTACTCCTGGGACATGATCGGTGGCGGCTTTCCCTACGCCGCTTTGCGCGAGGAACTGCAGGCGCTGGGAGTCATGGCGCCGGAGGCGCCAAACAACGATGCATCACGACTGGAATCCAAGCGCGAGCTGTGGACGCGCGCAGGACTGGTCGATCTTGAAACCACTTCGATCTCCGTCCAGCGCTCGTTCGCGGATTTCGATGAGTACTGGAAGATCATCCAGGGCGGGCCCAGCGTCAGCGCGACTCTGGCCACGCTGACGCCCGGAAATGCCGCACTGCTCAAGGAGCGCATGCGGATGCGCCTGCCTGCCGATGCAGGCGGCCGCATCAGCTATGCCGCAAGGGCCAACGCCATCAAAGGTCGCGTACCAGCCTGACCGGCGAGCGCGCCAGCTCCGCGGCAACCGGCTCTGCCTCGGCAGGCATCGGGGTCTCCGTGTGCATCACGCACTGCCACTGGTCGGCCTTGCGCACCCAGGTGGAGGAATCCGCCATTTCCTGCGTGACGACCTCCTGCCTGCCGCGTGGTGAAACCGACTGCCTCACCCGATAAGTCAGGATGGCCGTAGCATCGGTGGGAAACAGTACGTTCACATCATTCAGCTCGAAGTCCTTCACCACCATCGTGCCCTGCTCAGCCATGTGCCGGTATCCGGCATGGTCGAACTTCATCGAGCCATGCGCGCTCACCATCAGCGCCGGCTCATCCAGCAGGGACAATGCCGTTTCGGTATCCTCGTCGACCATGGACTGCCAGAACTTCCGTTCCAGATCGATCAGCATCTTGCTGGTGGTCTGCATGGGGAACTCCTTCTCGGGCCTGGGGAGAAGCGCAGTCTGGCCAGTATTTCGCAGCCTCCCGATGGGACCGCCCCACCAGAGGCCGTAGTCCCGTTCCTACATGACCATCCGTCCCACAATTGCGACAGTACTGGCACTGCTTTGTGCCCTGCCATTGCTGTGCGGCGCCGCCATTCCAGCTGGAACATTTGCGGTCCAGCTTTCTTCCCATGATCGCGGTGCGCTGGCGCGCATCGCCTGCACCGGTGATGGCGCCGCGGAACTGGACCGGCTCGACGCATGGACAGCCAAACGTGGATCCAGCCGTATCACGGTCGAGTTGCGCTGCAAGCCGCATGCAACCCTCGAGTCACTGCCTCTTGCCCACTATGCAAACTGCGACAACTTGACGGGAGTGTGGGCCTGCGACCAAGGTCGGGATGCCTTGATGATTACGCTGTCCAATGCCTCCGTGCTGGCCGTGCTGCCAGGCACGGTCGCGGCGCGCACGGCCATAGAGGTGATTGGTGAAACCGCCCAGCTGTCGGTGCCGCCATTCCATGGGCCGGCCATGCCATGGCTCAAGGACAAGTGCGTCATCTCCCAGGGCGGGACAGCGGAGTTCAAGGGCGCAACGCACTTTCGCCTCGAATGCACGCCTGGCGTAATCCAGCTGACGCGCGACTGCTGGCAGAACAAGTGCCGCTACTTCATCGTCGGTGGCAGCAAGACATAGACCGCAAGGCAGGGAGGAGGAAATAGTGAGCAGTACTTCGGGCAAAGCCTCTGCCGTCAACACCGTAACGGAATACCTCGCCAGGGTCCCCGAGGAACATCGGCGCGATTTCAGGCGCATCCTGGATCTCATCTGGAAGACCGTACCAGGCAGCACACAGCTGATCAGCTATCGCATCCCGGCGTTCCGCCGCGAACGGGTTTTCATGTACTGCGCCGCTTTCAAGGGGCACGTGGGAATCTACCCGCCCGTCCGTGACCCGACGCTACGCAAGGCGCTCAAGCCATACATCAACGCAAGGGGTAATCTGCGCATACCATGGAGTGATTCCATGCCCCATGCCCTGATTGCAAGGATTGCCCGCGCGCTGGCGCGGCAGATGGCCGCTCCACAGGACAAGAACGATAAAGGAGAGTGAAGTGGAAGAACTGCCCCTGACAACCGCGCGCCTGGTGAAGATCTGGTGGGCTTTCGTGTGGCGATTCGTGGTACTTACCTTTGCCGGCGGAATCGCCCTGGGCATCGTCATGGGAATCGTCGCGGTGATGCTGCGCATCGATCCGCACCAGCTCGGCGCCTCTGCGGGGCTGCAACTGCTACTGGCGGCGCTGGGTTGCGGCGCGTTCTACCTGGTACTGCGCTGGGTGCTGGTGCTCAAGTGGCCGGAATTCCGCATCGTGCTGGTACGCAGGCAGGAGTGAGCGCCAGCTACTCCGGCGCGAATTCCAGCCAGGCGATGCGGTTCGCGCCACCGTCGGCTATGTAGAGCCGGTTCACCAGCTTCTTTGGTGGTTGGCGGTCCGCACCGGCCGAAAGGCCGGCGCCGCGCGAACCATCCCCCAGCGGGTACTGCGCAATCCTGCCATCCGGCGTGACGCGGCCCAGCCAGCTGCCTTGCGTGAACCAGATATTCCGGTCCGGGCCCACCGCGATATTGATCGGCGAGGGTGTCTTCACCGCGAGTTCGAATTCAGTGACTTTCCCGTCCATGGTGATGCGCCCGATGCGGCCGCCATCCGGCTGCATGCCGTCCATGCTTCCCGACAACTCCACGAACCACATCGCACCGTCCGCGCCGGCGGTGATGTCACCGGGCCCGGAGTTGGGCCGCGGCAGCATGAACTCGGTGATGCGCCCCTGCGGCGTGATCCGTCCCACCTTGCCGGCACGAAACTCCGAGAACCAGATATTGCCATCGGGACCCGCGGCCAGGGCGCGCGGACCGCTATCCGCCGTAGGCAATACGAACTCCGTGATCTCACCTCGCGGTGTAATGCGGCCAATCCGGTTGCCGGCGAATTCTCCGAACCAGATATTCCCATCGGTGCCGAGCGCGATGGCGCGCGGCTGACTGGCCGCGGTGGGAATGGCGAACTCCGAGATGGCACCATCGGGCGTGATCCTGCCCATGCGATTGCCGGCATGCTCGGAGAACCACATGTTGCCGTCTGCACCCAGGGCGATGATGCGCGGCGCGCTGTCGGGGTGCGGCAGCGGATACTCCTGCAGGGCGCCGCCAGGATGGATGCGGCCGATGCGATTGCCGCTGCTTTGCGTGAACCAGACCGAGCCATCGGGCGCTATCGCCACCGTCGTGGGACCGCTGTTGGGGTTGGGCAAGGGAAGAGTCTGTACGCGGCCATCGGTTGCCAGCTGCCCGACGGCGCCCGCCACCAGTGCGAAACCTGTCACAGCCAACGCCGCTGCCCACCTGACACCCATACCATTCCCCCGCATTCCCGGTAGAGTACATAAAGAGTACGCGCTGATTCTCCATGCCGGGGTGGAATCGTGTCCGCGACAGAGGACGATAAAAAAACTGCCAAGCCTTCGGGTCGTGTTCGCCACGACGCGAGCGGTCGCGCCGTCTGGGAATGGGCGGTCGAATCCGGGCGCCATGCCATCGAGTCCACTTCACGATTGCTGAAGCGTCTCGACATGTCCGGGCTGGGCCTGCTCGATGAGGAGCAGGAAAAAAAGAAGAAAGAGGAAGCGGAACGCCGGCTCGCGCGCGAGGCCGGCGCCAATCCCTATGGCGACAAAGCGGCGAATCCCGCGAAACGTCAGGTCCCCACTTTCGGCGGACAGGCCGAAAGCGATCCGCTTGCAAATGCGCGCCGCAGCTTCAATCCCTACGACAAGGGGGCGCCGCCGAAGCGCGGCGCCACCAGGCCGGTAACGAAACCCGCACCCAGGGTAACGCAGCCCGAACGGCCGGCAAAAAAGGCCGGCCTGCTTTCCCGTCTGCTCGGACGCGACCGCTAGCGGCTCTTCGCCGCGCGCTTCCTGCACCGAAAACGCCCGGGGGAACAAATGTTGCGAGCTTTCCGCATCCCGCATCGCATGATTGCCGCAAGTGGCGCATTGGCGGTGATCCTGCTGTCGTTCATTCAGCTGGCTGACGCAGCAGAGCCCACCGCGCAGCCGGCACGCGCTGCCGAATTTGCGGCGCCAAATCTTCCGCCGCCGCCACCCGGCATGTTCGCACCACCCGGCCGCGCCATCACCCATGTGAAGGGAGACGTGTACCGCGCCAACAATGGCGGCTGGTACGTCGGCATCCTCGATACTCCCGACGGGCTGCTGCTGGTCGATACGCTAAGCGTTTCCTTCGCGACATGGCTGAAGGAAGAGCTGGCGAAGAAATTCCCGGGCAAGCAGGTGAAGTACGTGGTGCTGAGCCACAGCCACTGGGACCACAGCGAGGGCGGCAGGATATTCGCCGATACGGCGAAGTTCATTGCGCAGGAGGGCTTCCTGCGCAACATGGATGGCCGCTATCCGGCGCTGCCGGGCGACATCACCGACCGCAACAACGACGGCTACCTGGATGTGGCGGAGTTCGAAACGCCGTCACGCGAGCGACCCTGGTACTGCGGCGCGGGCGCCGCTTCAGTCACCAGCAAGGACAAGGACGGCGACGGGCGCGCCTCCCCGGCCGAGTTCTTCGCCGACACTCCGCGACCCGACATTGTCTACTCGGACCGGATGACACTGCGCTTCGGCGGCAAGACCATCGAGCTGGTTTTCCCAGGCAGGAACCATGCAAATGACGGCACTGCAGTGCTGTTCACCGACGAACGCGTGCTGTTCACGGTGGATTTTCCCGCCGATGCACTGGTGATCGATTCCATGCGTTCCCTGCCCAGCGCCTGCGGCCCCTTCGACGGGCACCCGATGGATGAGTGGATCCGCTCCTACCGCACGCTGGAAGCGCTGGACTTCGACATCTCCGTGGGTGGCCACGGCCGCGCGACATTCACGAAGCGCGACATCGCCGAAGGGCGCGAATTCATGGAGTACCTGAAGCGCGAAGTGCAGGCGGCCATGAGCAAGGGGCTGAGCCTGGAACAGATGAAGCAATCGATCCGGCTGGAGCCCTACAAGGACTGGCGGCACTACGAACAGCTGCGCGTGCCGAACATCGAGGCGGCCTACTACAACCTCAAGACGTACAAGTAACTGGCGCAGGTCATGACGACACCGCAGGCCTGCCCTCTCTGCAATGCACCCAATAACTGCGCGCGCGCTGCAGATGCCGTTGATGCCCTGGATTGCTGGTGCCAGCACGCCACCATTTCCGCTGCGGCGCGCGCCGCCGCCCGCGGCACAGACGCGTGCATCTGCAGCGCTTGCGCCGCGGAAGCGGCCCAGGCATCGCCTCGCTAGGCTGCCGCCGCGGGCACCGCCTTCGCGCTGTGCCGTTCCGCCAGCCGCAGCCAGGTATCCAGCGCTGTATCCGGATTCAGGGACAGGCTCTCGATGCCCTCGTCCACCAGCCAGTCGGCGAAATCAGGGTGGTCGGAAGGACCCTGCCCGCAGATGCCGATGTACTTTCCGGCGCGCCGGCAGGCCGTGATCGCCATGCTTATCAACGCCTTCACGGCAAGGTTCCGCTCGTCGAAGATGCCGGCGACTATGGCCGAATCACGGTCCAGCCCAAGCGTCAGCTGGGTCAGGTCATTCGAACCGATCGACATGCCGTCGAAATACTCGAGGAAGCGGTCCGCCAGCAGCGCATTGGAGGGAATCTCGCACATCATCACGATCTTCAGCCCGTTCCGGCCACGCACCAGTCCACGCGCTGCCAGCAATGCCGTTACCGCGCGGGCTTCCTCCAGCGTGCGCACGAAGGGCACCATGACGTGCACATTGGTCAGGCCGATGTCCTCGCGCACCCGCAGCATGGCCTGGCACTCCAGGTCGAAGCAGGCCTGGAAAGTCGGATCTACGTAGCGCGAAGCGCCGCGGAATCCCAGCATTGGATTCTCCTCGTGCGGTTCGAAGCACTGACCGCCCAGCAGGTTGGCGTACTCGTTGGACTTGAAATCCGAGAGCCGCACGATGACGGTCTCCGGGGCAAAGGCGGCTCCGATCTGCGCGACTCCCTCAGCCAGCCGCGAGACAAAGAACTCGGCCGGGCTGGAATATCCCGCAATGCGCTCATCGACGCGCGCGCGAACCTCCGGTGCAAGCTGCGAATATTCCAGCAGCGCCCGTGGATGCACTCCGATCATGCGGTTGATGATGAATTCCAGCCGCGCCAGGCCTACGCCGTGGTGTGGCAGCATGGCCGTGCCGAAGGCCAGGTCTGGATTTCCCAGGTTCATCATGATCCGGACCGGCGGCTCTGGCAGTGAATGAACCTCGAGCTTCCGTTCCTCCCAGGCCAGTAGTCCCCGATAGACGCGGCCCGTTTCCCCCTCGGCGCAGGACACCGTCACCGCCTCCCCTTCGGGAATGGTCTCGGTGGCATTGCCGCAGCCCACGACCGCAGGCACGCCCAGTTCGCGGGCGATGATGGCTGCATGACAGGTGCGGCCACCGCGATTGGTGACAATCGCCGAGGCGCGCTTCATCACTGGCTCCCAGTCCGGATCCGTCATGTCCGCCACCAGCACATCGCCATCCTGCACCGAGGCGATGTCCCTGATGCTGCGCACCACGCGGGCGCGGCCCGCGCCGATGCGCTGGCCCACGCCGCGCCCTTCTGCCAGCACGGTGCCGCGATCCTTCAGTGTGTAGCGATGCAGCGTCGGCCCCTTGCGGCTCTCCACGGTCTCCGGTCTGGCCTGAAGGATATAGAGTTCGCCGCTCTCGCCGTCTCGCGCCCATTCGATATCCATGGGGCAGCCGTAATGCGCCTCGATCAGCAAGGCCTGTTCGGCCAGCCGTGTGGCATCGGCCTCATCCAGCGAGAAGCGCAGACGCTGGGCCAGCGGAACATCCTCGGTCCGCACGCGCTCTCCCGATTGCGGCTCACCGTAGACCATGCGTATGGCCTTGGCGCCCAGATTCCGCCGCAGCATCGCGCGTCGCCCCGCGCGCAGCGCCGGCTTGTACAGGTAGAACTCGTCGGGATTGACCGCGCCCTGCACCACTGCCTCGCCCAGGCCCCAGGAACTGGTCAGGAACACCACATCCGGAAAGCCGGAGTCCGTATCGAGCGTGAACATGACGCCGCTGGCGCCCAGGTCGCTGCGCACCATGTGCTGTATGCCCACCGACAGGGCCACATCACGATGCGCGAAGCCCTGATGAACGCGGTATGCGATGGCGCGATCATTGAACAGCGAAGCGAAGACTTCGTGGATGGCGGCAAGCACCGCCTCCTCGCCGCGCACATTCAGCAGTGTTTCCTGCTGACCGGCAAAGGAAGCCTCGGGCAGGTCCTCTGCCGTTGCCGAAGAGCGCACCGCGACGGCGATCTCGCGCCCGACGGACATCTCGCGAAATGATTCAAGCACGCTCTCGCGCAGTGCCTGCGGCAGCGGCGTGGCGATGATCCATTCGCGGATGCGCTTTCCGGCTGCGGCCAGCGCTGTGACATCCGCCACGTCGAGATCCTGCAGCAGCGCTTCGATGCGCGCGTCGAGCTGCTGCTGCGCGAGGAATTCGCGGAATGCCGCGGCCGTCGTGGCGAAACCATCCGGCACTTTCACGCCAAGGCGCGACAGCGAGCGCAGCATCTCTCCCAGAGAGGAGTTCTTGCCGCCAACCAGCGCGACATCATCGCGCCCCACATCACGCAACTTCACTACGTACTGGTTCATGACTTCCCTGCCTTAAGTCCTGTACGGACTCATTCTAGACAGGGCTTCTGCAACCTTGTGTAGGAAAACGCCCTATTTCATGGCTCTTTCATGCAGATGTCATGGACGGTTGTTGAACTGTGCAACTGTGATGCTGCCAACCATTATCCTCAGGCCAGCGCGGAATCCAGCGTCTGCTCCAGTGTTGCAGGCGCATGTCCGATGATGTTCTCCAGCGTGCGGCTGTCGTCGAACAGCCAGCCCTTGGCCGCGCCAGCATCGGAGTTGGAGATGATGTCGGCTACATATTCCGGCAATCCGGCTTTTACCAGCGCTGCCTTGTAGTCTTCCTGGCTGAGCTGCACGCAGGCCACGTTCTTGCCGGACTTGCGCGACAGCAGGTCCGCATACTGCTGCCGCGTGAAGCTGCTGCTGCCGGCAAGTTCATAGCGCTGGCCCGGGGCATGGTCGCCGCGCAGGATCAATGCGGCATCGGCCTCGGCGTAGTCATCGCGCGAGGCGGTGGAAAAGCGCCCGTCGCCGGCGCAGGTCTGCACCACACCGTACTGGATGGCGAGCTTCGCCGAATTGGTGCTGTTCTCCGTGTACCAGCCATGGCGCAGCAGGATGTGCGGCAGCTTGCCGGCGGCCAGCACTTCTTCCGTACCGCGATGCTCGGCAGCCAGCAGCAGCGGACTTTCCGTAGCACGCAATATGCTGGTGTACGCCAGCAGCTTCACGCCGGCGCGCGTTGCTGCGTCGATCACGGCCTTGTGCTGCGGCACACGCTTGCCTACGTCGGTACCGGATACCAGCACCACGCGCGTGATACCAGCCAGCGCCGCATCGAGACTGCCCGCGTTGTCGTAGTCCACACTGCGAAACTCCACGCCCTGCGCCACCAGCGCCTGCGCCTTCTCGGCCTTGCGGCCGCCGGCCACGATGGCCGCAGCGGGCATCTTGCGCAGCAACTGCTGCACGATGCGGGAACCCAGCGCGCCCGTGGCGCCAGTCACCAGTATCTTTTCCATGCTCATCGAGTCAGTCTCCTTGAGTTCCAATTCCTGTCAGCGGCTGACCAGCGATGCGGCGCGGATCTCGCCCACATTGCGCGCGCCGCAGCCCACCATCGCCAGCCGCAGTTCCTGGTTGAGGATGTCGAGCACCCGCTCGACGCCCTGTTGGCCAAAGCAGGCTAGTCCCCATGCATAGGGCCGGCCGATCCCCACTGCACTGGCGCCCAGCGCCAGTGCCTTGAATACATCGGTGCCGCGCCGCACGCCGCCATCCACCATCACGGGAATTTTCCCTGCGACGGCCCTCACCACGCCGGGCAGCGATTCGACCGTACCGCGACCGCTTTCCAGCGCACGGCCGCCATGATTGGAGACCAGGATGCCATCCGCGCCATGTTCCACGGCAAGGGCAGCATCCTCCGCGGCTTCGATTCCCTTGATCACCACCTTCATGGTGGTCATGTCTTTCAGGCGACGGATGAAGTCCCAGTCCAGCGACGCAGAGACCAGTCCCAGCCCCTGCGTGTCCATTCCTGCAAACATGGGCTTGGTGTTCATGCCACCTCGCGGGTTGCCGGCCGCATCCGTCTGGTGGCAGTTGCTGCACTGGCGTGTGTCCTGGCGACGCAGACGGGTGGCCGTGACCGTATTGCGTCCGCCAGGCGTGTCCACGGTCACTGCCACCACCGTGCAGCCAGCGCGCTGCGCACGCTGCACCAGCTGGCGCGTCGCCTCGATGCGGTTGGTGGTGTAGAGCTGGTACCAGAGTGGCGCACCACGCGCGGCGGCGATGTCCTCGATGCGGTCAGACATCTGCGTGGACACGATATGCGTCTGGTTCTTGGTCTTTGCCGCGCGTGCCACGCCCATATCCGCCTCGACATGCAGCGCCCGCAGGCTGCCGATGGGGCTGATCATTACCGGTGAGGCCATGGCCGTGCCCAGCACGGTGGTCGCCAGCTCCACGCGGCTGACATCCACCATCCGCCGCGGCACCAGCTGCCAGTGGGAATAGGCTGCCTGGTTGGCATCCCGGGTGACATTCCCGTCGACGCCGCTCTGCAGATAACCCCAGTGCGCCGGGGGCACGATCTTCTGCGCCGCCTGCTCGAAGTCGAACACATCCAGCGCTTCGCCAGGGTTGGCCAGTCCGGCTTCGGCGGCCCGCAGCTGCCAAGCCGGCAGAAGCGCCAGGGCCGGCAATGCAGACAGGTACTGCAGCCACGCGCGTCTATCCATCTATCACCCCACCTGATGTTCTGCGACACCACCCATCCAGCGCGAGTATAGCTTTCAGCAGGCTTGCCGCTGTTGCCGGGAAGCCGGCAGGGCTAGAATCCGCCGGGATTACAAACTGAAGGCCGGCACACCGGCCCAACTGGGGAAAAACGATGCGCAGGACGCGTTCGACGGCGTTGGTCATTGCCATGTCCGGGCTGTGGACATTGGCGGGCTGTTCCAAGGCACCCGCTACCAGCGGCCCCGCGGCAGGACAGGTGGATGGCGCGCGGATCATCGCCGCCGAGAACAACGGCGAGTGGCTGAGCTACGGAAGAACCTACTCCGAGCAGCGCTTCAGCCCGCTGACCGGCATCCGGCGCGACAATGTGAAGACGCTGGGCCTTGCCTGGTACCACGAGTTCGACGCCGACTCCGACCGCGGCATGGAAGCCACGCCGCTGATCGTCGATGGCGTCATCTACACCACCACCAGCTGGTCGCGCGTGCATGCGCTGGATGCGAAGACGGGCGCGGTGAAGTGGAGCTACGACCCGAAGGTCGATGGCCAGAAGGCGCGCGATGCCTGCTGCGATGTGGTGAATCGCGGCGTCGCCGTGTGGAAGGGCAAGGTCTACGTAGGCGCACTGGATGGAAGGCTGATCGCCCTCGATGCAGCCACCGGCAAGGAAGTGTGGTCGGTGCAGACCACCGATACGGCCTGGCCCTACACGATCACCGGCGCGCCGCGCGTGGTGAAGGACAAGGTGCTCATCGGCAATGGCGGCGCCGAACTGGGTGTGCGCGGCTATCTCTCTGCCTACGATGCGGCCAGCGGCGCGCTGTCCTGGCGTTTCTACGTCACGCCGAATCCGCAGGAAAAGGCCGATGGCGCCGTCTCGGACAAGGTGCTGGCGGAAGTGGCGCGGTCCACCTGGTTCGGAGAGGGCTGGAAGCAGACTGGCGGCGGCGGCACGCCCTGGGACGCCATCACCTACGATCCGGTGACGGACCTGGTGTATGTGGGCACGGGCAATGGATCACCCTGGAGTCATCAAGCCCGTTCCGATGGCAAGGGCGACAACCTGTTCCTGTCCTCCATCGTCGCACTGAAGCCCGATAGCGGCGAATACGTGTGGCATTACCAGACCACACCCGGCGACAGCTGGGACTACACGGCCGTGCAGCAGATCATGACGGCAGACCTCACCATCACTGGCGAGAAGCGCCATGTGGTGATGCAGGCGCCCAAGAATGGCTTCTTCTATGTGCTCGATGCGGCCTCCGGCAAGCTCATCTCCGCCGAGAAATATGCCGCCGTGAACTGGGCCGAGCGCGTGGACCTGGCCACCGGCCGTCCCGTGGACAATCCCCGCGCCCGTTATCCCAAAGGCAAGGCCGCCCGGCTCTCGGTGGGCCCGAACGGCGGGCATGTGTGGCATCCAATGGCCTTCAACCCGGCCGAGGGCCTGGTGTACATCCCTGCTCAGCGCGGGCCGTTCACTTACAAGAATGATGCGAACTGGAAGTTCGTGCGGGGACGCTGGAATCTCGCGCAGGATGGCGCGTTCTCGCCTTCGGGCCCAACGCCGCCGATCGAACCCATGTCTGCAGAGGCTGAAGCGGTGGCCGCCAAGCTGCCACCCGAAGGCGGCACGCTGGTGGCGTGGGATCCAGTGAAGCAGCAGTCGCGCTGGATCGTCCGGCAGGAGACCGGCTGGAATGGCGGCGTGCTCGCCACGGCCGGAGGCCTGGTGTTCGGCGGTGCGGACAGAACCTTCAATGCCTACGACTCGCGTTCCGGTGAAAAGCTGTGGAGCCAGCCCACGGCCGCCGTCGTGATGGCGGGTCCGGCCACCTACGAGATCGACGGCGAGCAATACGTCGCCGTATCCGTGGGGTATGGCGGCTCCAATGCCGTGATCGGCGGCCGCTATCCGCGCCGGCCCGGCAGGCTCTATGTGTACAAGCTCGGCGGCACAATCAAGGCGCCGGAATTCGCGCCCTTTGCCCAGAATCCGCCGCTGGACATGACGCAGGTCACCGCTTCCAGCGGCAACGCCGCGCATGGCGGCCAGCTGCTGGATCAGTGGTGCCTGTCCTGCCACATCGGCGGCATCTACATTCCCGATCTTGCCCGCAGCCCTCGACTGACCACGCCCGGCCTGTTCAGGCAGGTGGTACTGGATGGCGAGCTGCGGCCGCGCGGCATGGCCAGCTTTGCGCAGTGGCTGAATGAGCGCGACGCGGAGGACATCCGCGCGTACCTGCTGGAGCAGGCCGCGAAGGCCAAATGAGAAGGACGCCATGAGTCATTCCGCGCTGACGCCGCTCAATCCGGCAACCCTGTACGACGCTTCACCCAATGCCTATTCACAACTGATGCTGGCGGCTCCCGGCTGCCGCTGGGTGTTCGTATCGGGTCAGGGCGGCGACAACGCGGACGGATCCTTTTCGTCCGACTTCCGCATCCAGGCCGAGGCGGCCTTCCGCAACCTTGGCCTGGCGCTCGAAGCTGCCGGCGCCAAGACCAGCGACGTGGCAAAGATCACCGTGCTGATCGTCGGCCACGATATGGACAAGCTGCGGATCATGCAGGCGGCGCAGCGTTCACTGCTCGGCGCGCATCACCCCGCTGCGACACTCATCCCTGTGCCCTGTCTCGCCCTGCCCCAGATGCAGATCGAGGTCGAGGCCATCGCGGCGCTGGCCCCTCAGGGCTTGCGCGCAGAAACCAGCGAGTAATAACCCCCGCCGGTCTGCGCAGCCTCGACGTCCACGAAGCCGGCACCTTCCAGGAAGCCGCGCAGTTCCGGCAGGCTGTACTGCTTTCCGCGCGTACCCAGCAGCATCATGATGGAGAAGGCGGCGACGGGCAGCGGGCCGCAGCCATCATCGTCCATCAGCATTTCATGCAGCAGGATGCGGCCGCCGGCGGGCAATGCCGCAAACGACTTCTTCGCCAGCATCCGGCAGGTGTCGTCCGACCAGTCGTGAAAGATGTTCGAGAAGAAATGGGCATCGTGTCCGCGCGGCCATTCCTGCGTGAACATGTTCACCGCCAGCGTGTTCACGCGATCACCCACCCCTGCGGCCGCAATGTAGCCATCCGCCTCCTTGCAGATCGCGGCGATTTCCATGACCGTCGCGCGGAAGCCAGGCAGGGCCTTCGCCAGTGTGATCGGGAAAATCGCCGACCCGCCGCCCACATCCAGCAGCGAGCGGATCTCGCTAAACAGCGGTTGTGCCGCCACGCCCTTCGACGCGGCGCGGCTGTGCGCATTCATGTACGCGGTAATCCATGCCGCGAGTTCTGCGGACATCTCGCCGCGTTCCCATTCCTCCACCGCGGCCGGTTGCCCGTCCGGACGCTTGCCAGTGCGCAGCGTGGCCAGCAATGCCGCGTGCAGTGGCTGGTCGATCCGCATGCGATTCAGCATCGGACCGTAGTACCCCTCGGCCTGGGGATGCAACCAGCTGCGGCTGGCCGCCGTGGCACGCCAGCGTCCTTCACGCTGCTCGACGAACCCCAGCGCCGCGAGCAGACCCAGATGGATCTGCAGCGCGCGCGCATCCACCTGCAACGTCGCAGCCAGCTTGTCGGTAGTCAGCGCCTGCTCGGCGATGGCGGCAACCGTACCGACTTCATCGGCAACGGTAAGGACGGGCAGCCGATAAGCGGAAAGCCAGGTATCCCAGATGATCCGGTCATCCGTGGTAACGGGAAGGCCGCTCATGGCGTCAGGCGCCGCGCAGTTTGCGCGGCGCGGTTTCCTTCAGGAACAGCGCGACGACGAACCCGAGCACCAGTCCGCAGGCAGCGAAGTACAGCGCACCCTTCAGACCGTATTCACCGCCGGCGATCCTGCCCGCGATGATGGGGCTGATGCCGCCACCGACGAACTCACCGGCGAAGATCACGAAGCCGGCCATCGAGGCCAGCATGCCGGGAGGCGCGGCTTCCGCAGCGACGGGACCAGCCAGGATGGCCAGCGCCGCAAAGTTGAACAGCGAGGCAAAAAACAGCAGGGTCCACAGCGTGGTGGTGTTCTCCGGCCCGGCCTGCGTGAAGAAATACAGGAACACTGCAGCCAGCGCGTACGAAGCCAGCGTGGAGAGCTTGCGGCCGATGATGTCGGAGATCGCCGGCAGCGCGAACTGCCCGATGCAGCCGCCAATACCCACCGCCGAGAACACATTGCCCGCCGTCACGGGATCAAGCCCCAGCCCTGCGCCAGCCGGCGCAGTCAGATAGGCCGTGAGCATCGCGGCGATCACGAAGATGCCGCCCATGGCGCAGATCAGCGTGAGTGGCGCGACCTTGGCATTGCGGTGCGCGAACATGCTGAGGAATGGCGCACCGCCCGTGCCGTGGCCTGTATCGGCGCGCTTCAGCGGCTCACGCACGACGAACCACATGACGATGGCGACGATCACGCCAGGGGCGCCAACGAGCATGAACACCGTGTGCCAACTGTGGCTGTTGAGCAGCCGGGTGGCAATGAGCGGCGCCAGCGCCAGGCCGAACAGGGAAATCATGCACTGGAAGATGCCGTTGTTCATGCCGCGGCGGGAGGGCTTGGAAGCTTCCACCGCAACGGCGACACCGGTCGACGCCACTGGACCTTCCGCCACACCCATGATGACGCGCACCAGGACGAGGGCCGTGACAGACCCGGCCAGGCCGCTGAATGCAGACATCAGCGAGAACACCAGGATGGCCGGCACCAGCACCGCGCGGCGTCCGACCCGGTCCGCCAGATAGCCCATAACGAAGGCGGAAATGCCCCAGGCCATGCCGAGGTATCCCGCCAGCGTTCCACCGTCCTGCGGAGTCAGGCCAAGATCCTTGGCCATCGTGGAGTTGGGCGACTGCAGGATGATGGGAAGCACGAACCTGTCGAGGCCCACCAGCCCGAAGGTGATGCTCAACAGCAGGATGATCTTCCACTCGTAGCTGGTATCCCAGCTCTTCTCTTGTTGTGCCACGTCGCTCCCCCTCAATGCTTGTTGTTGTTGTCGAGACTCAGATGCCCGTAGGCGCTTCCATGGTTACGTCACGATACTGATCCGACATGCCCTGCTCCCAGGTGCTCCAGCCGGCGTTCATGCCGTAGGGGCTGCGCTGCAGGAAGGCATCGATCTTGGTGATCAGCCCCTTCTCGATCTTGAAGATCTCGGCGATCTGCCACGTATGCGGCTGCACGGGACCTGCCACCACTTCGCGGCCCGAAGGCGTGAGGAAGCGACGTGACTCGCCGCCCGAGTGATCAAAGAAGGCGAAGGCAAACACGATGCCGCGCTCCTGGTCCACGGCCACGAAGCGGCGGTCGCGGATGCGGTTGACGAAGTGGATCAGCCCGGACTGGAACTGCTCCAGGCAATTCCACTGTCCCGAATACACCAATGCAGTCTTCGGATCCGGCTTGGTCTGGCCCGGGGGCGTAGGCGCACTGGTGGACTGGCCGCCGTTCTCGTGACGGATGCAATCCTGGCCGAAGGGATAGTCGCCCTTGCCATCATTCTTCTGCATGCCGGTGAAGTACTTGTTGCCCTGCGTGATGAGGTCCGAGCGCGACATGCGCTCGCTGCCAGGCACTGCCTGCAGGTACTTCGGACTCGTGGCCATGGCGTCCACACGGCTGTACGTGCGGTTGAAGGCGTCGCCGGTTTCGTTGGGGAAGCGGAACACAATCTGCTCCACTTCGGTGATCTGCTGGTCCTTCACCCGCAGGCGCAACGCGATCAGCGAGCCGTTGAATTTGTCCGCGTCGCGGTGATCTTCCTGGATGGTGCCGAGGAATGCGACCTGGCCCGCGGCGGTATCGGTGACGAACAGCCGGTACTTGCCCTTGCCCTTCATCGTATTCCACAGGCCGTCGCCGATCAGCAGCCGCTGGCCGTCTTCGGTGAAGCGCACATTGGGCGACAGCTGCACCAGGCCGGGCTTGTTGACCGTCACCGCATCCAGATAGCGGTCGACGAAGGCTTCCAGGCAGGCGCGGTCGCAGGAGGGAACCACTGGCGCTGCCGCCCCGGCTGCGGCCGACACGGCCATTCCCGCCAGACACAGCAACGCAAACGTCTTGCTCTTCATTTTCTAACCCCTTTATCCCGGGCCCCCCGGGGCAAGGGATTCTGCACGATTGACAGCCCGCGGTCGACGCTAGGGGCGGGAGGCGGCTGCGGTAATCAGGTCGAAGCGCAGTTCACCGCCGCGGTATTCGGTCCGCGTAACGCGCACCGTCATGCCCTCGCGCAGGTTCGCAGGCCTGAACACGCGCACTTCCTCGCCCGTGGCGACCCGCATCAGGCAGGTATGCCCCTCGTCACGGATTACCACTGCAGTGGTTTCGGATACCGATTTCACTTTCCCATGGTTGCCCCAGACACCCCACCACACCAGGATCATCACCAGCGGCACGGCTATGCCCAGCACCCGGGCAACCTGGTGCCCGCGCAGGAATCCGTCCGGCGCAGGCTGGGGCGTGCGTACGGGTCTGCGGCGGGAAGTCACAGCCGCAAGAAACAGGCATCGAGCGCGGCCATCAGCGCCGCTACTGCTGGCTGGTCAGGGGACTCCAGCGCAATTCGCATCGGCTAGAACGCCGGCACTCCGCCGGGTGCCTGCTTGAGGGATGCAGCATCTTCCGGCGTCAGCAGGCGCGCCTTCACAGCCTGGTCCACGGTCGTGGCGAAACGCCGCTGGTATTCCGTGCCAGTCCGATAGCGCGCTTTCAGGGCCGCAGGGCTTAGCGGCTGTTTCGCACCAACCAGCGCGCAGGCGCTTCGCGAACCTGGATCGTCGTTGCGCGGGGTGCTGCTGCCACGCCAGGCGGCCAGGGGAATGTCGATCTGCGGCAGCCGCCAGCCACCATGCGCATTGCCCAGCGCATCGCGCAATACCTCGCCATTGGTTCCGGTTTCGATCAGGGACTCATGAACCATGGGCTGCTTCTGCAACAGCAGTTCATCGTACTGCTGCCAGATGGCATTGAAGGCATAGCCCGCCGGGAAGTCGCCGCGCGGCTCGCGGCACAGATCTTCCGCAGGCACTTCGGCGCCGGCGATGGTCAGGTCCGCCGTGGCCGGCCGGCCCGCGGGATAGGGACCGGAGTGCGCGGCGCCTGCGATTTCATAAAGGCGAAACACATCGCCTGGCTCATCGCTGTCGTGGCGCCGCATCGCCACTGCGCGCGGGACATCGGACTCGGTCATCACCGTGACGAAGGGCACATCGCGTGGCAGGGCCCCAAGGCGCGGGTCTGCAGCGGGCAATGGCGCGGCGCACTGGTTGATCGGGGCGGGAGTCGTGCCGGCGGCATTGAGGTACCCGTCGTACACCGGCGAGCCGTCGCCCAGCCGCAGCCGTGCATGCAGCGCATTGGCATAGGTGGTGATGTAGCCACCTGCCTCTGAATACCCCGCCGCCAGGACACGCTGCGGGTTGAGCAGCAGCAGCGGATTTTCCTTGCTGGAACTGCGCAGCAGTGCGCCAACCTGCGCAATCAGGTCCCAGGCCAGGCCGCTGTCCGTACCGCCAGCCGCAGCTGCCTGGCAATCCGCGGATTGCGCAGGGGGGAAATTCAGCTTCTCGTAACGCACGGAATCAAAGCGCTGCAGCGTGCGGGCCGCCACAGGCTTGATCGTCACGCCCACCCAGACGTCGCCACGACGCAGGAAGTAATCCGAAGAAAAACCCCATAGCGGGGCCAGGTCGTAGTCCGCGCCCGGATCGAGCAGTTCCACGATGACGCGGCCACTGAAGCGCGCCGCATCCTTCGGGCGCCGCACCAGGATGCGGGTGGCATAGGGCACAGCCGGCACGCGCACCGTGACGCCGCGCCCCGCATCCCAGTCGTAGAGGTTGGCGAATCCGCTGACCAGCAGCTCGCTCTCTTCATAGCCCCTGGCCGCCAGATCCACGGGCTGCACCGCATAGGCGGCGCCGAGGAACGGGCGGTTGGTGGCGCTGGCCGGCAAAAGCTGGGCGCGTGGCGTCGGGACCAGACGGGGCTGCGTGACGCCCTCCGCCGCCGAGGTGGGTGTGGCGAAGGCGCAGCCGCTTATCCAGCATGCGGATAACAGGAGCTGCAGGTATGGCAAGCGGCGCGGCGGGAACATCAGGCGCAATAGACATTTTCGCCGCGCGGCTGTCAACGCGCCCTGTCAGAACGGGCTTACCGCCGCTTGCGACTCCACGCGACAGCCGCGTGGAAATCCCGCGGCTAGCTTCGCCCAATGCCTACCCGCAAGCGCAGTCTCCGCAAGACCAGCAACTCCAGCCGCAGCCAGCGTGGCAACCCGCAGCGCACCGTGCGCCAGCAACGTGGTTTGCAGAGACGCATACAGCACATCGACGCCGCCCAGCCACAGGCCAAGTCCAAGGATGAAAAGCCCGCCATGCAGGCTGGCGCCCGGCCGTATCCGGTCCCACCTCTGCCCCGCCAGCACCTGAGCAAGCCAGGCCTGGAAGCGGCGCTGCAGCTGCAACCCATGTTCGATGCGCCTTATTACCGCGGCTCGGACAAACTCAAGAACAAGGTGGCGATTGTCACCGGCGGTGATTCCGGCATCGGGCGCGCGGTGTCCGTGCTGTTCGCCCGCGAAGGCGCGGACATCATGCTGGTGTACCTGAACGAGCACGTCGATGCGGAAACCACCGCCGCCGCCGTGCGCGGGGAAGGGCGCCGCTGCGAACTCATGGCGGGCAATGTGGCCAGCCGCGCGTTCTGCAACCAGGTGATCAAACGTACGCTGGCCCGCTTCGGGCACCTGGATGTACTGGTCAACAACGCAGCGTTCCAGCTGCATGCCAGCCGCATCGAGGATCTGACGCCGGCGCATTTCGAGCGCACCGTGCAGACCAATCTCAAGGGCATGTATTTCCTGACCCGGGGCGCCGTGCCGCACCTGCAGCCAGGTGCTGCCATCATCAATACGGGATCCGTCACCGGCCTGCATGGCAGTGCTGAACTGCTGGATTATTCGATGACCAAGGGTGCAATCCACGCCTGGACGCGCTCACTGGCCTCACAGCTGATTGAACGCGGCATACGCGTCAACACCGTAGCGCCAGGCCCGGTCTGGACCCCGCTGAATCCGGCCGATCGCAAGAGCAGCGAGGTAGCCAGGTTCGGCTCTCAGGCGCCGATGGGCCGTCCCGCCCAGCCGGAGGAAATCTCCCCGGCCTTTGTATTCCTTGCCTCGCCCCAGACAGCCAGTTACATCACTGGCGAGATTCTTCCGGTGATCGGCGGCTACTGAGCAGCCGCCGATCCGGACATCGCGGAGCGCTTACTTCGCAGCGTCGCGTACGGCGTCGGCCTGGTTTTCCAGGGCGTCGGCCTTCTTCTCGCTGCTGTCACGCACCGCATCGGCGGTGTTGTCGAGGGACTTCTCGGCCGGCGGATCAACGCCATCGGTCCTGGTGTCGAGCCGGTCGCCCTGGTTCTCCAGCGCGTCAGCTGTCTTCTCGCCCTCGGCGCGGACCGCATCCGCCTGGTTCTCCAGCGCGTCGGCCTTCTGTTCGGCCGCCTGCTCGGTGCGGTTCTGGCAGCCAGTGACCATTACGCCAGCTATGGCGGTGGCAGCAAGCATCGCCGCCAGATTCAGTTTGAGTTTCATTTGTTCAATCCCCTGTAAGTGCGCCATCCGTTATGACGTGGAGGCATGGTCGCGTTTGCAGCGTTCCGGGGCTGTCAGACACGGCATCGGCCAGCCGTCGGACGGCGCCATCAATCTGGCAGACTTGGCGGATGGACGACCCGTTGCACCACAGTTTTGAATCCTTCATCTCCAGCGCCGTTGCCCGGCCTGGCCAGTCGCAATTCGCAGACGTTGCCGGGATACGCATGCATTACCTGGAATGGCCGGGCCCGCCCGGCGCTCCGGTCCTGCTGCTGCTGCATGGCTATCTGGCCCACGCGCACTGGTGGGATTTCGTGGCGCCCTGGCTGGCGGAAGGCTATCGCGTGATCGCGCCGGATTTCGGCGGCATGGGAGACAGCAGCCTCCGACCCAGCTATTCGCATGAGGATTTCCATGCCGAGATCATCGGCATCGTGGAGGCCACGGGCATTGCCGGCTGCACGGCCATCGGCCACAGCTTTGGCGGGCGGGCACTGCTGTACGCCTGCGGCATGCGGCCCGACCTTTTTGCACGCGCCATCGTGGTGGACTCGCGGCTGGGATCCCCCGCCGATCCAGTCCGCGGATTCGACGAGGAATGGAGGCCGAAGAAACGCTATCCGGACCTGCCGTCCATCCTCAATCGTTTTGTGCTGCGCCCCATCGAGCCCGCGCCCGCCATGACGCTGCAGCACATGGCCCGCGCCTCGGTCCGCGAAGAAGGCGGCAGCTGGGTCTGGAAATTCGACGAGAACGTCACCCGGCTGTACCAGGTGGCGCCGGATGCGCCCGGCGTGGACGACACGGCGGCGCTGCGTGGACTGCCCACCCCTGTGGACTTCATCTATGGCGAGGAGAGCCGGGTGGTCACGCCAACCCGGGCGGCACTGCTGGCGAGCTGCCTGCCCCATGTGCGTACCGTTACCGGCCTGCCCTGCTGCCATCACCACCTGCCGGTGAGTCAGCCACTGGCGCTGCTGGGCTGTCTGCGTGTGCTGCTGCAATCCAGCAGTGCCAGGAATCCAGGCTCATGAGGTAGGCTCGGGAACATGGAAAATCAGAAGCTGGCCCACCGGCCGTACATCCCCGCGCAGACCAGCCTTCCGGAATTCACGCTGCGCGCGGTTCTGGTCGGCACCATCCTCGGCATCATCTTCGGCGCCTCCTCGCTGTACCTGGTGCTGAAGGTCGGGCTCACGGTCAGCGCCTCCATTCCGGTGGCGGTCATTTCCATCACGCTGTTCCGCATGCTGTCGAAGTTCCGCGTCCGCGACGGCAGCATCCTCGAGCACAACATCGCGCAGACCGCCGGCAGCGCCGGCGAATCCATTGCCTTCGGCGTTGGCGTGACCATGCCGGCCATCCTGATCCTGGGCTTCGACCTGGAACTGGCGCGCGTGTTGCTGGTGGCCGTGCTGGGTGGGCTGCTGGGCATCCTGATGATGATCCCGCTGCGCCGCGCATTGATCGTGAACCAGCACGGCGTGCTGAAGTTTCCCGAAGGCACCGCCTGCGCCGAGGTGCTGAAGGCGGGCTCCTCTGCCGAATCGCGCGCAGCCGCGGACCCGCTGGCCGTGGACAAGGACGTGGGCGGCATCAGCGCCCGCACCATCTTCACCGGCTTCGGCATCGGCCTTGCGTACAAGGCGCTGAACGTGGCGTTCAAGGGCTGGCGCGACGCGCCCGGCACCATCTTCGGCTCGCCTCTCAAGGGCGGCTCCATCGCGGCCGAGGTTTCCCCGGAACTGCTGGGCGTGGGCTACATCATCGGACCGCGCGTTGGCGCGATGATGTTCGCCGGCGGCTTCATGACCTACCTGCTGCTGATTCCAATGGTGCTGTTCTTCGGCTCGAGGATCGATGGCGTGCTGGCGCCGGGCACCATCCCCATCAGCGAGATGTCGCCCGGCGACGTGCGCAATGCCTATGTGCTGTACATCGGCGCCGGAGCGGTGGCCGCAGCCGGCATCATCAGCCTGCTGCGCTCCATACCGCTGATCGTCGGCAGCATCCGCAGCAGCATCGGCGAAGTGGCGAAGGCACGCACCGGCAAGGCCAGCACCGACCGCCGCGAGCGGGACCTGTCCATGAAGTTCGTGGGCATCGGCATCCTGGTGCTGATGGCCATGATCACGCTGGCGCCACAGCTGCACATGAACCTGCTGGGCGCGGTGCTGATCGTGATCTTCGGCGCCTTGTTCGTCACCGTCTCCTCGCGCCTGACTGGTGAAATCGGCTCCACGTCGAACCCCATCTCCGGCATGACCATCGCCACGCTGATGATGACCTGCCTGGTTTTCCTGATCGTGGGCTGGACAGGCGGCGCCTGGTACATCACCGCTCTGTCCGTGGGTGGCATCGTCTGCATCGCCTGCTCGAATGGCGGCACCACTTCGCAGGACCTGAAGACAGGCTTCCTCATCGGCAGCACGCCGCGGCTGCAGCAGCTGGCCATCCTGATCGGCGCCTTCGCCTCGGCGGTGCTGATGGGACCGATCCTGCTCAAGCTGAACGACACCGCCACGGTGTATGTACCCATTGCACAGGTGGCACCGCAGGGGCTCAGCACGGACGCGGCCGCACTCGGCAACGCACGTGAGTCGCTGCGGGGAGCGCAGGCTGGCGAAGACTCCGCCAGCTACCATGTCTGGCACAAGACCGACCTGCAGGGTGGCCCGGCCGGCAAGTATCTGGTGGACGACAATGGCCGCGCGGTGTGGCTGGTGGACCCGGGTATCAATGGCACGCATTCGAAGCGGCCGGACGGCACCGAGGTACGCAAGTTCGACGCGCCCAAGGCCACGCTGGTCTCCTACATCATCAAGGGCATCCTGGACCGCGAACTGCCCTGGGACCTGATCCTGTTCGGCGTGATGATTTCGGTGCTGATGGAAGTCTGCGGCGTGCATTCACTGGCATTCGCCGTTGGCGTTTACCTGCCGATTTCCTCCACCACGCCGATTTTCATCGGCGGCCTGATCCGCTACTTCGTGGACCGCAAGCGACGCCGTGAACCGGCCATGGCCAAACTGGATGAAGCGCAGTTCTCCGCAGCCAGCGACCGCGGCCCCGGAGTGCTGTTCGCATCGGGTTACATTGCCGGCGGCGCCATCGCCGGGATTCTCATCGCCTTCCTGGCCGGAGTGCTGGGCAATTTCGACGCGGCGCTGCAGCGCTGGGCCAGCGGCCACAATCCTTTCTACGAAGGCCCGTGGGCAGACCTGCTTTCGCTGCTGCCCTTCCTGCTGCTGACGGTACTGCTCTGGCTGGTGGCCAGAGGAAAGTGGCTAGCAGCGTCGGGACCTAAGCACGGCTAGCCAGGCCAACCCTGCCGCCAGGTTGCTAAGTGCCAGCGGCTTGCGGCAGCGTATGCAAAGAGTTCGATTGTCGGCGTTATCGGCGCCGCATTGCGGACAGTACATTCCAGATGCCTCCGATTCCCTTCAGGTGGCCACGCATTCTGGCAGCCAAGCGGCAGAGCTTGAATACCAATTTTGGGCGAAAACGCCCAAAATTGCTAAATCAACGCCGATGCAGGGTTAGTCCTTCGAATGGCGGTGCCCGGAGGCAGTGATCCGGTCCAGCACGCCCATGAGCACGGCCGAGAGCACGAAGGTCATGTGGATGATCACATACCACATGAGCTTGTCGTTTTCGATTCCCTCCGCCTGCATGAACTTGCGCAGCAGGTGGATGGAAGAGATGGCCACGATGGACGCCGCCACCTTCAGCTTCAGCGTGCCGGCATCCAGCTTGCCCAGCCAGCCGAGCTTGTCGCCACCGCCCTCCACATCGATCTTCGACACGAAGTTCTCGTAGCCGGAGAACATGACCATGACGATCAGCCCGGCGACCAGCGACAGATCGACCAGCGCCAGCAGCGACAGCACGATGTCGGCTTCGGAGAAGTTCGAGTCGAGCACATGGGCGAAGGTGTGGAACAGTTCCTGGAAGAACTTCACGCCCAGGATCACCAGCCCCAGCGACAGGCCGAGATAGACGGGCGCCAGCAGCCAGCGGCTGGCGAAGAACAGTCTTTCGATATTGCGTTCGATCACGCCGGGAGATTCGGTCATGCCGGGAGTATAGAGGCCTCGGCGCCCCGCGTGAGCCATTGGCCGTTGCCGGCCACGGCATAGGCATTGCGGCCGAACACCACGCCATGCAGTTCCCGGTCGAAGCGATAGGATTTGAGCGTGCGCAGCGGCTCATCGCCCGTGCGCTCGCCGCTGTTTTGGTCGATGGTAGTGATCACGCAGCGCGTGCAGGCCTTGGTCAATTGCAGCCTCACCGGCCCGATGAGCACCTGCGACGACGCGTCTTCCGCATAGGGCGGCACACCCTCCAGCAGCAGGTTTGGCCGGAAGCGCTGCACGGGCAGATCGTGACCCACGCGCCTGGCCAGATCCTCGATCGAGGCACGCGACAGCACCAGCAGCGGATAGCCATCCGAAAACAGCGTCGACACCTCCCTTCCCGCAGTCCAGTCCGGGCAGGAAAGCCGGCGTCGCCCGGTATCGAAACGCACCAGCCGCAGCGGGCGGCCGAGCCAGTCGGAAAGAAAACGGGCGGATTCCACGCCGGCATCGAAAGCCAGGCAGTGTGAACTCCACACCTGCACTTCCACGCGCTCACCCTCATGGTCCAGCGGCAGCGCCGGACCCTTGCCCACTGGCGCGGAGAGATGCAGTTGACCGTCGTGGATGGCCGTCCGCAGCAGTGCCAGCCGGCTCTCCTCGCGCTGCGTGATGCCGCGCCCGGAGGCGTCGACGATCATCCACTCGCGGTCGTGGCGCAGGCCATGTGAGCCCAGCTCCACCCGCTGGCATTCGATGCCAGCGGCGGACTTGATCGGATAGATGAACAGCGCGCCGAGAACCGGCGTCATGGCGCGGGTTTTGCCTCGGGTGCGCCGCGCGCCTGTGGCTCGGCCGGGTCGCGCCGCGGGTCGGGCTCCAGGCCTTCCACGCAACGCTCCAGGTAGCCGCGCAGCTCGGACAGCTCATGCGCCGACAGTCGCGAAAGCATCTGCGTCATCACGGGTCCGCCGGCGCTGCGTGCGGTATGCAGCCGTTCGAGGCCGGCGGGCAGCAGGTACCAGCGATCCGCGCGGCGGTTTTGCGGATCGGGCCTGCGTTCAACGCTGCCTTCGCGTTCCAGCCGGCGCAGTAGTCCGGTCATGGTCTGCGCCGTGACGAGCAGGCGCCGCGCCAGCTGTGCACCGGCAATGCCGGGTTCCTGCTGCAACTGGTCCAGCGTGACCAGATGGGCGAAGGAGACATCACTGTTGCGGCGCAGGCGTTCATCCACCTGATGCCGGAACTGGTGCATCAGGCGCTTGAGCAGATAGCTGATCTGCTCTTCAGGAGTGCGCTGGCAGGAGCGTTGCGAAGTCACCATCGGCGGTTGAAATCTGCTTGCCCGAAAATAAGGTACCTGATAATATATCAGTCACCTGATATCAGACAAGCCGAGTGATCCCCGATGCGTAAGGAAACGGCGCCATCCCTGCGACTCTCAGTGTCGCCCAAAGTTCTATTTCTTACAGTCGGTGCGTGCGCGCTGCTGGCCGTTGCCGGCTGCAACCGCAACAAGGCGGCGCAGAGCGCCCAGCCGCAGGGCCAGGGCACTGCGCAGCGCGCGCCGGCCACCTCCTCCATGACCATCACCACCACTCCGGTGCACAGCGAAGAGATCGTGCGCACGGTGCCGGCCACGGGAAGCATCTTTCCCTGGCAGGAAGTCATCGTCAGCGCCGAAGTTGGCGGGTACCGGGTCGCGGAAGTGCTGGTCGACATCGGCACGCGCGTGAGCAAGGGCCAGCCACTGGTGCGCCTGTCGGGCGACATGCTGAAGGCGGACCTGGAATCCAAGCGCGCCGCCCTGCGCAGCGCCGAAGCCGCCGAGGTCAATGCTTCTGCCGCCCTGCGGCGCGGCGAGCAGGTGTCCACTTCGGGCGCGCTGTCTGCTGCCGACCTGGACCGGCTCAAGTCCGAGCAGGTTGCCGCAGTGGCGCGCGTGGAAGCGGCGCGCGTCGATGTCAGCACCTCCGAACTTCGATCGCGCTACGGCACGGTGACGGCACCGGACAGCGGCGTCATCACCTCGCGCACGGTCAGCGTTGGCCAGATCGCGCAGGCCGGGGCCGAGATGCTGCGGATGCTGCGACAGAATCGCGTGGAATGGCGGGCCGAGGTGCCCGAGGCGCAACTCGCCCGCATCAAGGTTGGCCAGAGCGCCACGTTGCTGGCGGTCGACGGCACCACGCTGAACGGCAAGGTGCGCGCCGTGGCGCCCACCGTGCAGACCAGCAACCGGACCGGCCTGGTGTACGTGGACATCGTCGGCGGCGTTGCGCGCCCCGGCATGTTCGCGCGCGGGGAGATCGCCTCCGGCAAGGGTCCGGCGCTGATGCTGCCGGTATCCAGCGTGGTCATGCAGGATGGCTACAGCTACGTATTCGTGCTGAAGGAAAAGAACATCGTGGAACGCCGCCTCGTGCAGCAGGTGGGCGTGCATGGCGATGAAATGGAGATCGCCAGCGGCGTAGCCGTGGGTGAGACCGTCGCGGTCAAGGGCGCGGGCTTCCTGAAGGACGGCGACACGGTGACGGTCAACAACGCCGCGCCTGCGCCGGCCGGCGCCAGCGGCGGTGCTGCCAGCCCCGCCGCCAGCACGCTGCAGTAATCCGATGAACTTCGTCACATGGTCGATCCGGAATCCGATTCCGGTGATCATGATGTTCCTCGCGCTGGTATTCGGCGGCGTCTGGGCATTCCCCAAGCTGCAGATCCAGGACCAGCCGGACATCAGCTTCCCCAATGTGTTCGTGCGCGTCGGCTATGCCGGCGTGCCGCCTTCGCAGATGGAGACGGAAGTCACCCGCAAGATCGAGGATGCGGTGTCGAACATCGTCGGCATCGAGAACATCAACTCGAACATCAGTACCGGCAGTTCGCAGACCCAGATCGAGTTCCAGTTCGGCACTGACCTGCAGCAGGCCATGGACGATGTGCGCGATGCAGTGTCGCGCATCCGCCCCGACCTGCCGCTGGACGCCACCGAACCCTACATCGGCCGCGCCACCACGGCGGGCGCCGCCATCATTGCCTTCGGTGTCAGCGCCGACAACATGACGGACACCGAGCTGTCCTGGTTCGTGGACCTGAACGTCATGCGGGACATCAGCTCCGTGCCAGGCGTGGGCCAGGTGAACCGCATCGGCGGCGTGACGCGCGAAGTGCGCGTCGACCTGGACCCGGACCGCATGGCGGCGCTGGGCGTCACCGCCGGCGAAGTATCCAGCCAGCTGGTGCGCACGCAGGTGGAACTGCCCGGCGGGGAGACCCGCATCGGCTCGCAGGAGCAGAGCGTGCGCACGCTGGGCACCATCGGCAATGTGCAGGAACTGGCGGCGATGCGCATTCCGCTGGCCGACGGCCGCAGCGTGCGGCTGGATTCCATCGCCAAGGTGCGCGACCAGGCCGCCGAGGTGGAACAGGAAGCGCTGCTCGACGGCAAGAAGGTGATCGGCTTCGAGGTCATGCGTGCCTGGGGCGAAGGCGCGCTGCAGGTGGCCGACCGCACCCGCGAAGCCGTGCAGGAACTGAAGAAAAAGTATCCGCACATCCAGATCACCGAGCTGTACACGCAGGCCGAATACATCCGCGAGAGCTTCCACAGCTCCATGATGATGCTGGTGGAAGGCGCCATCCTTGCCATCATCGTGGTGTGGCTGTTCCTGCGCGACATGCGCGCCACGCTGATCTCCGCCGTGGCGCTGCCACTGGCCATCATTCCCACCTTCTGGGCACTGCACCTGTTCGGCTTCTCGATGAACACGCTGACCATGCTGGCACTGTCGCTGGTGGTGGGCATGCTGGTGGACGATGCCATCGTCGAAGTGGAGAACATCGTCAGGCATCTGCGCATGGGCAAGCCGCCGCTGCAGGCCGCCACCGACGCCGCCATCGAGATCGGCCTGGCGGTGGTGGCAACCACCTTCACGCTGTGCGCCGTGTTCGTGCCGGTGGCGTTCATGGACGGCATCCCGGGCCAGTTCTTCAAGCCCTTCGCCTTCACCGCGACCATCGCCGTGCTGTTCTCGCTGCTGGTGGCCCGCATGCTCACGCCGATGATGGCGTCGAAGTACATGCGGCCCTATCACGAGGAGGAGAAGGCGGGCCGCTTCAAGACCTGGTACCTGGACAAGGTCCACTGGGCACTGGCGCATCGCAAGACCACCATGGCGGTGGTCACCGTGCTGATGGTCGGCACGTTCATGCTGGCGAAGAACCTGCCCACCGGATTGCGGCCACCGGCCGACAATGGATTCTTCAACCTGAATGTCAGCCTGCCGCCCGGCTCACGCCTGCAGGACACGCGCCAGATCGTGGATGAGGTGCGCGAGCGCCTGAAGGGCCACCAGGAAATCACTCGCATCTGGGCGGTGGTGAATACGCGCAGCGCAAACGTCGGCCTGGTGCTGGTGGGCAAGAAGCAACGAGACAAGTCGCAGCAGGAACTGCAGCGGCAGTACCTGGGCGAAGTACGCAGCATTGCCGGGGCCCGCTTCTCCGCTGGCGGCAACAACTTCGGCGGCGGCGGACTGCAGATCGAAATCACCGGCGATGACTCGGGCCTGCTGGCCATCGCGGCCACGCAGATCGAGCGCGAACTGCGCGCGGTGCCCGGGTTCTCCAATGTCAGCACCAGCGCCAGCCTGCTGCAGCCGGAGCTGGTGGTGCGGCCGCGCCCCGAGCGCGCCGCGGAACTGGGAGTAACTACGGCAGCCATCAGCCAGGCCACGCGCATCGCCACCAGCGGCGACGTGACCAACAACCTGGCCAAGATGAACCTGCCCGACCGGCAGATTCCCATCCTCGTGCGCCTGAACGATGCGGCGCGCTCGGACATCAACCAGATCCGGCTGCTGAACGTGCCCTCGCGCAGCGGCCCGGTGCCGCTGGTCAATGTGGCCGATGTAACACTGGGCGCAGGCCCCGCGCAGATCACGCGCTACAACCGCAGCCGCAACATCACCATCTCCGCCGACCGCGGCGTGATTCCGCTGGGCCAGGCCGTGCAGATCGCACGCAACCTGCCGGCCATGAAGAACCTGCCGGCCGGCGTGCGCCCGCTGGAGTCCGGCGAAGCCGAGTTCCAGGGCCGCATCTTCGGCGGCTTCGCGCTGGCCATGCTCACCGGCATCTTCTGCATCTATGCACTGCTGGTGCTGCTGTTCCACGACGTCCTGCAGCCCATCACCATCCTGTCCGCGCTGCCGCCTTCTGCCGGCGGCGCCTTCCTGATGCTGTGGCTGATGGGCATGGATCTTTCGCTGCCCTCGCTGATCGGGCTGCTGATGCTGATGGGCATCGTGACCAAGAATTCCATCCTGCTCGTCGAATACGCCGTGATGGCGCGGCGCGAGCGCGGCATGGGGCGGCAGGAAGCGTTGATCGATGCCTGCTCCAAGCGCGCGCGTCCCATCATCATGACCACCATTGCCATGGCGGCCGGCATGCTGCCCATCACGCTGGGCCTGTCGGGCGATGCCAGCTTCCGCGCGCCGATGGGCGCGGCGGTGATCGGCGGCCTGTTCGCTTCAACCGGCCTGTCGCTGTTCGTCGTGCCGGTGATCTACACGCTGATGGATGACTTCGAGCACTGGGTGAAGCGGCTGGTGCGCCGCCGTCCGAAAGCCGAACCGGCCACCGACGTCGCTCCCTGAGCCAAAAAAAATGGCGGCGCAGCCGCGCGGCGCTCAGCGCGGGAGCTTCGCCACGGCTTGCTCGAACAACGCCGCGCTGTCCACACCTGCAGTGGCGCAGTAGTTCAGATCCCGCATCAGGCCATCGGCCACCGAATAACACATGGCGTGCACGGCGATGTCCTGGCCGCGTTCCCAGGCATCCTTGACGATGGTGGTACGGCAGACGTTCTGCGCCTGTTCCAGCACATTGAGCTCGCACAGGCGATCCACGGCCGCTTCACCGCCACCAGCCAGCAGATGCGGGTAGCGGTCGCGCGTGTCCTGCACGTGCATCAGCCAGTTGTCGATGAGACCGAAGGACTGGTTGCGCATCGCCGCTGCCACACCACCGCAGCCATAGTGGCCGGTGACGATGATGTCCTGCACCTTCAGCACATCCACGGCGTACTGGATCACAGACAGGCAGTTCAGGTCGGTGTGCACCACCAGGTTGGCCACGTTCCGGTGCACGAACAGCTCACCGGGCGCGAGGTCGACAATTTCATTGGCAGGCACCCGGCTGTCGGCGCAGCCGATCCACAGATAGCGCGGTGACTGCTGCGCCACCAGTCGCGCAAAGAAGTCCGGGTCATCACGCGTGACCTTCTCGGCCCAGGCGCGATTCTTGCTCAACAGCTGCTCGAGTCGCTTCATGACGGGATGGTAGCAGGAGCCGCCCTGGCAGGCCCGGCGCCCCACCGCCTGGGCTTTCCTTTGCGTAGAATGGCCTGAATGAGCCACTTCGACGTCATCGTCGTGGGCGCGGGTGCGGCGGGACTGGCCGCTGCCCGGCGGTTGCAGGATGCGGGCATGCGATGCCTGGTGCTGGAAGCGCGCGCCCGTCCGGGCGGCCGGGCCATTACCGATCATTCGCTGGATGCGCCGGCCGACCTCGGAGCCGCCTGGCTGCATTTTGCCGAGCAGAATCACTGGACGAAGATGGCGGAGCGTGCCGGCTGCCATGTCATCCGCCGCGAACCTGGCTGGGGCGCCAATGCCTGGATCGGTTCAAGGCCCCCGTCCGCTGCGGAGCGCACCGCCGCCGAGGCGGATTACCTGCGCTACAACGCGCTGATCGCCGCCGCTGCGGCGGCGGGCCGCGATGTATCACTCGACGAAGTATTGCCGCAGGACGCGTATCGCCCGCGCTTCGATGCAGTCATGACCTGGGCCGTGGGCGTGGAAAGCCGCTGCGTTTCCACGCTCGATCTCGCGCGCTACGCGGATTCCTCCCATAACTGGGCGGTGCGCGAGGGCCTGGGCACCGTGGTTGCCCACGCGGCCGATGGCCTGGATGTGCGCCTGCGCGCGGAGGTGACCGCCATCGACTGGTCCGGCACGGGCGTACGCGTGTCTTCCAGCGCCGGCACCGTGGAGGCCGGCGCGGCCATCGTCACCGTGCCCACCAGCGTGCTGGCGCGCGGCGCCATCCGTTTCACACCGGCGCTGCCACCGGCCTGGCGCGAGTCGGCCGAGAACCTGCCGCTGGGCGTTGCCAACAAGGTGTTCTTCGTCCTGCACGAAGACTGTTGCGATGCGGACCAGGCGCGGCATTTCATCGGCCGCACCGACACCTCACGCACCTGCAGCTACCTGCTGTTTCCCGCCGAGCAGCGCTTGCTGTGCGCCTACTTCGGCGGCGATCTCTCCATGGAGCTGGAATCACGCGGCGAACTGGAAGCCTTCGCGCGCGAAGACCTGCGCAATATCTTCGGGCCGAAATTCGCCAACTGCCTGCGCGCGGCTCGCGCCACCGCCTGGGGCACGGACAAATACGCACTGGGCTCCTACTCGGCCGCGAAACCAGGTCATGCCGAGGCCAGGTCGCTGCTGTCGCGACCGGTGTCGCCGCAGCTGCTGTTCGCCGGCGAGGCCTGCTCGAAGGAGTACTACGGCACGCTGCACGGCGCCTGGCTCAGCGGCGTGGCCGCCGCGACGCAGCTGCTGAAGCCGGGTCAGGGCGCCTTCTGAGTTGCCAATCGGGCGACACCCAGACCGAGAGGGACTCCTCGCACGCCGGAAGAGTACGCATCAGGAATACTGAAGAGGGCAGAAGAACGGGCGGAGGGGACCGAGCAGCGTGTCCATTCTGTGTGCCTTTGTTCCTGGAATCCGACGCGGGCGATCACTGATTTATCGTTTTCAGGGCTCCTATACAGGGATTCCGACCATTCGGCTCGCTTCGACTGACGACCTCGGCAACGTCTGCTCGTGTTGTCCAGACTTCCAGCCGCTCCCGAATGGATTCCTCTGCAGAGATGCGCTCATCATTGAACTGGCCGGGAAGGCCCGGTTGATCGCTCTCTGGCCGGGCCGCGAAATACAACCTTGCGATCGGCTGTTCCTTGTTGAAGAAAGTTATCCCTATTCTGGTGTCAATTACGTTCAGAGCTGGTTCGCGTGCGCCAGAGATACTGGCCATCAGCAAGCCGACAAGAGCTGAGATCGCTGTGGGCTCTCTATTCACATAGGCGCATCCCAGCGCTTCCATGGTGTCTGGTCGAGGCGCCATGAAATAGGAAATCCATCGGGGGACCAGGATGACGCGCACGGAGGTTGCTTCGCGCATCAGGCCAATGGCTTCGGTGGCGGGATCCCCTACGGGAGGCCTGTTTTCCCCTGCAGAGACGCAGGAACAGGTGAAGAGCGATGTGACGACCAGCCAACATCCCAGATATGAACTTCTCATGCGGCTTGCTTCGTCACCATACGGACCAGTGCCAACTTCCCACCAGAAAATTCTCTAACACCGAAATACCAGCGCTGCGTATTGACGAACGGGGCCAGGCGCTTGCATTCATCCGTGATCCGGCGCAGCCCGGGAGCCTGCCTTTCAAGATCAGCTCACAGGACACTCACTCCTGTGGCCTCCTCCGTGCAAGGTGGTGGATCCCCGGAACCCCTGCTGCCCACATACTTCACACCCGGGTGAACCACCCATGATTCGATGAGCTTCCGAGTCTCGGATTTCATGGAAATCCAACCATCGCTGAACACACCCCTGGACGCTCCATGGGTTCCCGCCCGCGCCACGTAGAGAGTATCGATCGGTGCGCCGTCCTTCCCAAAGAGGATGCCGGTGCGCAGGTTTCCACCGCCTGACCCGGGAACGTACGGCTCACTCCCGACGCTGATCAGATTTTCCCCAACAAGTTTCAGGAGGGCGCTGATCGCTTCGCGATCCTCGGTCACGTATCTGCAAGAGTCCGACAGCACTCGGGACTTCGCAGCCTCGCGATCTGCCAGAGTGACTCCGTAATGCGCACCCGCAGGGATAAGCAAGACTTCCACTCTGGTTGTTTCAGCAAGGCGCGACAGCAACTGCGTTGCTACCGGGTCACGCCGCTCAGCGCTTGGAGAGTCTGCTCCCACTACTGCGGAGCAGGCAATGAAACAGGCCGCGATCGCACCACACAGACGAAGAGGCTTGAGGACGCGCAAATTCTCGGGGTGCCGAAGGAAGCCGAGGCGGGAGTCAAGACCACGGAGCTGTGGTCGCGGCAGGTGAGGTCGCAACTGCTGAAACCGGTTCAGAGCGCCTTCTGAGTTGCCACCCAGGCGACGAAGGCATCCCGTTCCGCGCCGCTGACCTGGGCCGATGCCGGCGGTGCCTTCGCCCAGCCCTGCATGGACTGCAGCAGCACACCCGCATAGGAAGGCGAGGACTTCTGCAGTACCGCGTAGGCGGCCTTGGCTTCCTGCAGCCGGCCCGTCAGCAGGAACAGCTCGGCGCGATACTCGATGGCTTCCGGATAGTCCGGCGCCAGCTTCAATGCCGCATCGTAGGCCGACAGGGATTCCTCGTAGTCACCCAGGCGGCGGCTGGTGTAGCCCACCAGGTTCCAGGCTTCTTTCATGTTGGGGTCGGCCGCGGCGGCGGTGCGGAAATTCTCGCGCGCCTCGGCATAGCCCTGCATGGCGGCCTGCTGCGCTTCGCGGGCCTTTGCGCCGCCGAGGCCGGCCGCGGCAATTTCCTGCTTCTGGCTCTTCTCGAACAGCTCGTAGCCCAGGTTGTAGTTCAGCCGCGCCTTCATGGCGCTGTCGCCGGAGAGATCCGGCGCCGGCGTGGAGGTAATCACGCCGTTGGCATCCGGCACGGCCATGGCGGGCAGCGACAGCAGCAGCGCCGCACCCAGCAATCCCCCGGCCTGCAACCGGGCAAACATCGATTTCATTTGCGTTTCCTTGCCGGTATTGCCGGCCGTTTTCCTGCAGTAGAATGCTGCCATGAGTCTGTCGTTGCGGGAACAATTACTGAAGGCCGGCCTGGTGTCGGAACAGCAGGCTGCCAAGGCCGAGCGTGACCAGCGCCAGAAGGAGCACGGCACCAAGCGCCTCCCCAAGCGCGAACGGCAGGCCGGCCCCAGCCTGCAGGAGGCCGAGGCGCGCCGGGCGGCCGCCGACAAGGCTGCCAGGGACGCCGAGCTGAACCGCCGCAAGCAGGAGAAGGCCGAGCGCAAGGCGCGCTTCGCCGAGATCCGCCAGCTGGTGGAAAAGCACCAGGTGGCGCGGGTCGAGACCGACGATTACTACAATTTCCAGGACGGCACCAACATCAAGCGCGTCTCCGTGACGCCGCAACTGCGCGAGCGCCTGGTGCAAGGTGGCCTGGCCATCGTCCGCTGCGAGGGGCGCTACGCCTTCGTACCCAGTGAGGTGGGACAGCGCATCCGTGGCCGCGTGGAACGCGCGCTGATCCACTGGAACGATCCATCGGTGAAGCCGGCGGAAGATGATCCCTACAAGGATTTTGTCGTACCCGACGACCTGATGTGGTGATTCGCCAGCGCCGGTGACGGCGAGTAACATCGCGCAGGCCGTGAACGCCTCACGCCTGATTCCCCTGCTGTTGATGTATCTGCCGCTGCAGGGGGTGGCGATGGCGCAAGATTCCTCCAGCGCTTCAGCCGTTCCAGTTGCCGATGATCCTGAACTGGAGGAAGTGGTTGTTCACGCACCGGAGCCGCGCTATGTGGCGCCCACAACGCGTGATCGCATCGGCCGTGTCTGGGTGCCGGTGTACATCAATGGCAAGGGGCCCTTCCGGCTGGTGCTGGACTCCGGCGCCACCCGCTCCGCGCTGATACCCGGCGTCATTTCAGCCCTGGAGCTGCACACCGGCCTCACGCCGCCCGTGATGCTGCGCGGCGTGACGGGAAAGGCCATTACACAAACGGTGAAGCTGGACCGCCTCACCGTCGGAGATCTGCAGGTGGGCCCTTCCACGGTGCCCATCGTCGCCGATGCATTCGGCGGCGCCGACGGATTGCTGGGTACCGAAGGCATGCGCGACAAGCGCATCTTCATCGACTTCCGCCACGACTTCATCAATATCTCGCGCTCGCAGAATCGCCGCGCCGCATTCGGCTTCGACACTATCCCGTTCCTCAAGGACCAACTGAATCTGCTGGTGGTCAAGGCCACCATCGGTCACCGGGAGGTCCGGGCCATCATCGATACCGGCGCACAGTCCACCGTCGGCAACATGGCGCTGCATGCCATGCTGCGCCATCAGCTGAGCTTGAACCGCAGCCAGGATGTGGTCACTGGCGCCACGGGCGATACGCAGAGCGGCATCGGTGTCCGCGTCTCGCCGATCAGCATCGGCAAGCTGACCATCCGCGATGCGCACCTGACCTTCGGCGACCTGAGCATCTTCGAGCACTGGAACATGATTGATGAACCAGCCGTGGTGATCGGCATGGACATACTGGGGCTGGTGGATACGCTGGTGATCGATTACCAGCGCAACGAGATGCACGTCAAGCCGCGCGCGTGATGGCCGCCCTGTGCGCCGGCGCGAGCCGGGCGCTACTCAACGCCCGCCGCCCGCGTAACGCAGAGTCAGGTACACCGCCCGGCCCGGCTGGTTGTAGTACGACACAGTCTCGTACTGCTCATCGAACAAGTTGGCGATTCGCGCCTGGATCCGCCAGTCGCGCGCCACGCGGTATTCGGCCTGGACGTCCAGCGTGGCGAAGGCCGCCAGCTTTCGGGTGTTGGCGGCATCGTCCCAACGGTCATCCTCGGCGCGCAGCCGCAGCCCGGCAGTAAAATCATCATGGCGCCACTGCAGGTCCGCGTGCGCGGCCAGGGGCGCACGGCGCGGCAGTTCGTTGCCGGCATCGAAACCGCTGCCGCGGTTCTCTGCATCCAGCGCCGTCACCCCGGTATCGACTCGCCAGGCACCCATTGCAAGGGACAGCGTTGCCTCGACGCCACGAATACGCGCCTCGTCGACATTGGCGGGCAGGAAATTCGAATCGAAGCCGATCAGGTCCTCGATGTCCGTCTGGAACAGCGATACACGCCAGCTTGCAAGGCCGGCTGCGCCCTTCGCAGCCACTTCGGCGCTGCGCGAACGCTCCGGCTCGAGTGCCGGATTGCTGAATCCCGGGTAGTACAGCTCGTTGAAGGTGGGCGCACGGAAGGCGGTGCCGTACTGCGCCACCAGCTGCAGGGCCGGCGAGAACGCATAACCCAGCGCCACGCTGCCGGTGTCATGCCCACCGAACTGTTCGTTGTCGTCGTGGCGATAGCTGCCTTCGAGCCGCCACGCGCCCAGCGAGCCCGTGTACTGTGCGTAGACGCCGGTGTCGTCGCGCTGGTCCACGGTGTATGGCGTTGAACCATCCACGCGGTCATTCAGGTAGTCGAGGCCAAGGGTCAGCACCTGCGCCTGGCCCAGGTTGTAATCGAGCTGGGCGCCGGCGCTGTCGCGCCTGGTGTTGAAGTCGCCCTGGAAGTTCTGGTCGAGAAAGTCATCCGACTGATCCCAGGCTCGGGCAAGCCGCGCAGTCAGGTTGAAACCAGTGCCGAATTTCTGGCTTGCGGTAACCCCTGCCACCTGCTGCACGATCTCGCTGCGATTGGTGAACGAACCGTCGTACTCCACATCGCTTTCGGCGCGCAGATAATTGGCTTCGAGCCGGCCGCCGGCGCCGATTGTCAGGCCGCCGCGCGCACTGGCCGACCAGTACTCCTCGCCATCGCGGTCCGGCTCCTCGGTGAAGCATCCTGCGAACGCCGTGCTGCTTCCCCGGCAGGCATCGAAGCCATCCGTCTGCTGCCAGCTTCCCTGCACGCTGAACCAGTGCGCCGCATCGCCTCCGCCCAGCGCAGCATTCACCTGCTGCGTGCCGTAGGTGCCACCGCTGACGCTCAGTTCCGGTCGCAGGCCCTGGCCACCGCTGCGCGTGAAGATCTGCAGCACGCCGCCCACCGCCTCTGATCCATACAGGCTGGAGCGCGGGCCGCGCACGAACTCGATGCGCTCCACCTGCTCCACCGGCAGGTTCTGCAGCGCGGCGGTACCGGCCGTCGCCGAGCCGATGCGTACGCCGTCCACCAGCACCAGCAGCTGATCGGCGTCGGTGCCGCGCACGAAGAATGAGGTGAGCTTGCCGGCGCCACCGCTGTTGGCGATGTTCAGGCCGTCCGTGCCCTGCAGCAGATCCTCGATGGATCGCGGCTGCAGCAGCTCGATCTGCTCGCGCGTGATCACAGTGAAGGCCGACAGCGCGTCCTGCGCCACCTGGGGCGTGCGTGTCGCGGTGACCAGCACCTCTTCGATATCACGCGCCGCCACCGGCCCTGCCAGCGCCAGAGTGGAACAGGCACAGAAAAAAGCACAGCAGCCCGCAAGCGGATGACGCATGACGATGAACTCCCGGCCCATGCGTCCCCGCAAGGCCTCAAGAATGAAGAGGTACTGGACAGCATGAAGGCCGGTCTCCGGACTTCCGGGTCTGGCTGGTGGAGAACACCAACCGTGTCGATGCACGCCTTCCCGGGGCAATCCCAGTGGCTTTCAGCGAGGCATGGCGCCTTGCCGTGGCATCGACTTCGACCCGGTTACCGTTGCGGGGGCAGTGCCGGCATTGCGGATGGACCGCGCACCGGCTTCCCGTTTCAACCTTCCGTTGCCACGGAAGGTCACCTTCAACGTTGCAAGGCTACAGCGCGCCAATGCATTGTCAACAGGAGCAGGTTCAGTCGGGCACGGCCGGCGCGGCTACTGTCTTCTCCGCAGAGTGCTTGCCGCGCGAGAACCTGCCCCGCACCCAGTGCTCCCAGTCGTCGAAGATGGTGTAGATCACCGGCACGACGAACAGCGACAGCACGGTGGAAGCGATCAGGCCGCCGATCACCGCTGCGCCCATGGGCCGGCTGAAGCCGGTATCGCCCGACAGGCCCAGTGTCATCGGCAGCATACCCGCCGCCATGGCGATGGTGGTCATGATGATGGGACGCGCGCGCTTGGAGCAGGCATCCAGCAGCGCATCCGTGCGCGACAGGCCATGCTCGCGCCGCGCCATTACCGCGTATTCCACCAGCAGGATGGAGTTCTTGGTGACGATGCCCATCAGAGCCAGCGTGCCCATCAGTGCCGGCAGCGACAGCTCCAGCCGGAAGACAAACAGCGCAATGATGGCGCCGCCAATCGACGGCGGCAGCGCGGAGAGGATGGTGATGGGCTGCACCACATCATGGAACAGCAGCACCAGCAGGAAGTAGATGCAGAGGATGCCGATCACCATCGCGATCACGAAGCCGGAGAAGATGTCGTTCATGATCTCCGTATCGCCCGACTCCACGGTGCGGACACCGGCTGGCAAGTTCTTCATTGTCGGCAGCTCGTCCACCAGCTTCGTTGCATCGCCCAGCGCCATCTCGCCCCGCTCAGCGGAAATGGTGATATTGCGACTGCGGTCATAGCGGCTGATCTGCGCCGGACCGGCGCCGAAGCTCACATCGGCCACATTGATCAGCGGCACCGGCCCGCTGCGTGACGGCACATTCAGCAGGCGGATCTGGTCGATGCTGGTGCGTGCCGAATCCTTCAGGCGCACATTGATGGGCACCTGCCGGTCGGGCAGGTTCAGCTTGGCAAGATTGAGCGTGATGTCACCAGCGGTGGCGATGCGCGTTGCCTGGCTGATGGCCGCTGTCGTCACACCCAGTTCTGCGGCGCGTTCCGCGCGTGGCCGGATGATCAGCTCCGGCTGTACCAGGCTGGCGCTGGTGGTCACGTTCGAGATGTCCGGTACCGTACGCAACTCCTTTTCCAGTTGCGCCGCAGCCGCTGTCAGCACGGTCGAGTCATCGCCGGTCAGTTCCAGCTGCAGCGGACCACTGCCGGGATTGCCGCCGCCGGCATTGCTGATGCGCACGCCGGCAACCTGCTGCGTGGCGGCAAGGATGGCCGACTGCATCTCCTGCTGGCTGCGGTCGCGTTGCTTGCGATCCACGAGCGTGATGAAGGCATTGCCGCCCTGCGGACCCAACACGGTGAAGAAGTGTTTGACCTCGGTGAACTTCCCGGCGCGACGGCGCATTTCCTCGGAAGCAGCTACTGCATCCTCCAGGCGCGAACCCGGCGGCAGCGCCATGTTCAGGTTCACGAAGCCGAAATCCTGGGCCGGCACGAACCCGGTGGGCAGCGTGGTGGCCAGCGCGTAGGAAGCCAGCATGCCAGCGGTGGACATCGCAATGGTTTTCCAGCGGTTCTCCAGCACCCAGCGCACCTTGCCTGCGTACCAGGCCCGCACCCGGCCCTTGCCCTCGTGATGCGATTCAGCGCGCATGAACTTGGAGGCCATCATCGGCGTCAGCGTGCGGGCCACCAGCAGCGAGAACAGCACCGCTATTGCCGCGGTGAACCCGAAGGGTTTGAAGAACTCGCCGGGAATGCCGCCCATGAACGACACCGGGATGAACACCGCGCACAGCGTCAGTGACGTGGCCACCACGGCAAGGCCGATCTCGATGGCCGCATCTTTCGCCGCCTCCAGCGGCGGCTTGCCCATGCGCAGATGGCGCACGATGTTCTCCACCTCGACGATGGCGTCATCCACCAGCATGCCCACCACCAGCATCAGCGCCAGCATGGTCAGCGTGTTCATCGAGAAGCCGAACAGGTGCAGCGCCCAGAATGTGGGGATGATGGCCAGCGGCAGCGCCGTGGCGGATACCAGCGTGGCGCGAATGTCGCGCAGGAACAGCCACACCACGATGACGGCCAGCAGCGCGCCCTCGACCAGCATGGTCATCGAGTTGCGGAAGCTCTGGCGGATCAACTGGTCGCCGATATTGTTGATCTCGACGACCTTGATGTTCGGATAGCGCGTCTGCAGTTCCTTGACCGCCTTGCGTGCGCCATCGGCCACTTCCACCGCGCCTTCGCCCCAGGCGCGCATCACGCGGAAGCCGATCACGGGCTTGCCGTCCAGCATGGCCAGCTGCCGCACTTCGGCCGCTTGGTCGCGCACCTCGGCGATGGAATCCAGCCGCACGCTGCGGCCATCATTCAGCGGGACGGGCAGCGCGGCCAGTTCCTGCACCGAGGAGATGGTGCCCAGCGTACGCACGCTCTGTTCCTGCGAGCCGATGCGGGTTTCCCCGCCCGGCAGTTCCACCTGCGTGCGCGTGAGCTGGCTGGATACCTCGCCCGCCGTGACGCCGAGCGCGGCCATGCGGTCCGGATCGAGGTCGACGCGGATCTCGCGGGCAACACCGCCGATGCGCGAAACCCCGCCGACACCGGGAACGCCACTCATGAAGCGCATGACGTTCAGGTCCACGAACCAGGACAGCTCGGTGTCGCTCATGTTGTCCGAGCTGACGGCGAAGGTCAGCACCGGATCGCCAGCGGTGGTGGCGCGGCCTATGTACGGTTCAGTGGCATCCAGCGGCAGGTCCGGGCGGATGCGCGACACCGCGTCGCGCACATCGTCCATGGCCTGCGACAGGTCGGCGTTGAACTGGAACTGGATGATGGTCTGCGAGCTGCCGGTCGAAACGCTGGAAGTGATGTGCTCGATGCCAACGATGTTCGAAACAGCGTCCTCGACCTTGCGGGTGACCTCGGTCTCCATCTGGGATGGCGGAACGCCGCCGTAGCCCACATTGACGAAGACAAAGGGGAAGCTGATATCCGGCTGGTCCTGCACCGGCAGGCGCGGGAAGCTGTAGACCCCGCCGATCACCAGCGCGACGAACAGCATCAGCACCGGGACCGGGTTGCGTATGGACCAGGTTACGAAATTCATGGCAGACCTCGGGCACCGGCAGAGCCGGAAATTATACGCCCGGCATGACCGCCGCCGGGTCGAGGGCAGTCCCGGGCGGAATCAGAAACTTACATGCCTGCAAGCGCCCTTCCGACAGCCAGAGCAACTGCTCGGGCGTACACTTCCCAGCCACAAGCTAGAGGGTTTTATGGACAACACTCGTCATCGCTTCACTTCTGTTGTCATGGGGCTTGGCGCGGTCGCGCTCCTGGCTGGCTGCTCCAGCACGCCCACGACGCCCATGTATCACGCGACGGGGTTGAGCACGGAAGAAGCTTCCATTCCCTTTGCGCGCATGGATAACAGCATTTATGACTGGCAGGCTGATGGCCAGGACGGCCTGTGGGTCCAGGACATACACAGGGACTGGTTCTACGCCAAGCTGCTGGGCCCCTGCTACGGGCTCGACTGGGCCGTAGGCATCGGCTTTCAACCCCGGGGTAACCAGCTGGACAAGTTCAGCTCCATAACCGTGGTGCGGGAGCGCAGCATCTGCCAGTTCACCAGCTTCGTGCGCAGCGATCCGCCGCCCAGTTCTTCCAAGAAGAAGAAGGCCAGCGGAACCGCCGAAGAGTCGCCGGCAACCCCTCCGGATACCAAGTAAGCCAGCCGCCTTCCGTGCCGTCAGCCGCAGGGGATGAATCCTCAAGTCAGGATCATCCTTGGTAGTAGCGCATGATCCTGCCGCAGCAGGTCTTTGATCTGCTGGTTTTTGTTTCTTATTCGGACCAATCTGCGCACTATCTGCGTTATTGAATCAATTTCAGCAGGAATGCAAACCAGCAGGTCGGCAAGATCGTCACCACGGAGGAAACATGAAGGCACCCTTGGCACTGCTCGCAATGGCGCTTGCCGCCGGCACGGCCCATGCCGCCGACAGCGGCATCTATGTCGGCGTTGGCGCTGGCTCCAGCAACTTCGATGTCGATGAGGCCCTCGACGGCAATGACCTGGGATTGAAAGCCATCGTCGGCGTGCGGCTGCTGGACAGCTTTGCACTCGAAGCCAGCTATATCGATTTCGGCAAGACCGCCACGGAGACATCGAGCGTGAAGGGCAGCGCGCTGGGCGCTTTCGCGCTGGGGTTCGTGCACTTCCCGCTGCTCGATGTGTTCGCGAAGGCAGGCCTGGCGAAGGCGGATGCCAAATTGAGTGACCTCGAAAATCTCGACACCAGCGACAAGAGCACCGACCTTGCCTGGGGCTTCGGCGCACAGGCGCATTTCGGCAGCTTTGCCGTGCGCGGCGAATTCGAGCAGTACCAGCTGTACAACGCAGATCAGAAACTGCTGTCAGTGAGCTTCATCTACACCTTCCTCTGAGAAGAACGTGCGCGAGGGACTGGCCGTCATCACCGGCACCACGCACGGCATCGGGCGGGTAACTGCTGTCGAACTGGCGCGCGCGCAATACCGCGTAGTCATGCTCTGCCGCAACGCGCCACTGGCGCGGGAATTGTCGGATGAGATCCACGCTTCAGTTGCTGCCGCGCGCATCGATGTGCTCAGCTGCGATCTGGCGCAGCTGCCGAGCGTGCGCCGCGCGGCGGTGGCCATCCGCGAGCGCTTTGGCCCCATAGACCGGCTCATCCTGAATGCCGGCATTGCCACCATGTCGAACCAGCGCACAGCTGCCGGCATGGACCTCAACTTCGCCGTGAACCACCTCGGGCATTTCCTGCTCGTGGAACTGCTGCGGGAGCAGATGGCTGCTGGCGGACGCATCATTACAGTTGGCTCGCGCGCGCATTTCCGCGGCCGGCTGGATCTGGATGCCGTGGCCAATCCCGCCGAGCGCATTCGCGCAACGGCTTCGTACGCGCGTTCCAAGCTGGCCAATACGCTGCACAGCCTGGCACTGGCGCGCCAGCTCCAGGGCAGCGGTGTCACCGCCAACTGCCTTCATCCCGGTGTGGTCGCCACACACCTGCTGCCGCGCTGGGTGCAGCGTATCCAGCGCCTGATCCGCGGGCAGATGTTCGATGTGCAGCGGGGTGCGCAGGCCACGCTGCATCTCGCGCTGTCCTCCGATGTTGCTGCGTGCAATGGACTGTACTTCGACGAGCGCGCGCGACCGGTCGCGGTTTCAAAGCTGGCGCAGGACCATGTACTGCAGGATGAACTGTGGCGGCGCAGCCGCGCATGGGTGGGGCTGCACTCCACTCCGGACGATCCGCGTCGCGACTACCAACCCATCAGGCGGCGGGAAACACCATCGTAAAAGCGCAGCCACGCGGCTCCGCGCTCTTCAGGAAGATGAAACCGCGGTTGGCCTGCACCAGCTGGCGCGACACGCTCAGGCCCACGCCGGTGCCGCCGCGCTTGGTGGTGAAGAAAGGCACGAAGATGTTCTCGAGGTGGGTAGGCTCGACACCGGGCCCGTTGTCGATAACCTGGATCATCACGCGGCCTCGCTCCTCCCTTGCGCCGCGCAGCACGATGCGGCCCCCGCCCTGGCCTGACAGCGCCTCCGCTGCATTGCGCAGCAGATTGATCAGCACCTGCTCGATCTGGTGCGGATCAGCCTGCAGGCGCAGACCTTCGTCTGCGCAATCGATTTCCAGCTCGACATTCTGCGCCGCCAGCGTCTCCGACATCAGCGTTGCAGCGCGCCGCAGCAGCGAAAGCGTACCCACCGGCTGAAAGACCGGTGTCGGCACCGTGGCAAAGCTGCGGTAGGCCTTCACGAACTCCAGCAACCCGTTGCTGCGCGAATGCACGGCATTCACGCTGCGCAACAGGTCATCACGCTCGTCATCGGCCAGTACCCGCTCCTGCGTATCGGCGGCGGAGAGGGCCTCCTGCACCAGCTTGCTGAGCGAGATGATGGGCGTCACGGAGTTCATGATTTCGTGCGTCAGCACGCGGATCAGCTTCTGCCAGGATTCAATCTCGCGCTTTTCCAGCTCATCGCGGATGTTCTGGAAGGAAACCAGCTTGTAGCCGCGACCCAGCAGCGTGAAGGTGGTGGCATACAGCACGATCTGCAGCAGCTCATCGTCGCGCTGCACGCGCAGCAGGTCACGGCCGCCATCCTGGATCTGCTCCAGCAGGCCCGGCAAACGCGAATCGAAACGGGCAAAGGATTTCAGCCCGTGCACATGCGCAATGCCGAACAGGCGCCGCGCCGGCTCGTTCATCATCGCGATGCTGCCGGCATCATCCACGCTGACCAGCGCCACACCTACATGCTCGACCACGGCCTCCAGGTACTGGTGATTGGCCGCCTTCTGCAGGTTCAGCCGCTTGAACTCTTCGCTGATCAGCCGGTACACGCGCTCCAGCCGCTCGGAGCCCGGCCCGCTGTGGTGCACCGGAATCGGCACCGAGTAGTCCTGGTGCAGGATGGAACTGAGGAAGGCGGAAAGCTCGCGCTGGCTGCGCTCCAGGAACCAGACCAGCTCGCAGGCACACAGCAGCGCGAGCAAGCCGGCCACCACCGGCGTCACCAGCCACTGCGCCACAATCCATCCCCAGATGGCGACGTAGATGCATATCGCCAACAGCAGGACGCGCAGTCCAGCCTGGACCCTGAAACTACCCAAGCCCATGCCGCGCCATCTTGCGGTAGAGCGTGGTGCGCCCCAGTCCCAGCGCCTGCGCCGCGCGGGTGAGGTTGCCCTGGTACTGCACCAGTGCGCGCTCGATGGCCTGCTTTTCCAGCTCATCCAGGTTCAGCGTGGCGGCAGGAGCCGCGGCGGGTGCGATTGCAGCCACCGGCGGCAGCACGAGGTTGTCGATGGGAAAGCTGCCGCTGTCGCTCATGATCACGGCGCGTTCAACGGCGTGTTTCAACTCGCGCACATTGCCGGGCCAGCGGTACTGCTGCAGCCGAGCCATGGTGCCCGCGGGTACGGCGAGCTCGGCACGCCCGTACTTGCGCGCGTAGTACTGCGCATAGTGCGCAACCAGCAGCGGGATATCCTCGCGCCGTTCGCGCAGCGGCGGGATGCGGATCTCGATGGTGTTGATCCGGTACAGCAGGTCGGGCCGGAAGCGCTCCGGCATCCGCAGCTGCTCCGGCGACAGGTTGGTGGCACAGATGACGCGCGCATCGACGCGGACCGGCCGGTCCGAACCCACCCGCGTCACGGTCATGGTCTCCAGCGCGCCGAGCAGCTTGGCCTGCATGGCCAGGCTCAGATTACCGATCTCGTCCAGGAACAGCGTGCCACCCGCCGCAGCCTCGAAACGTCCGGCGCGTTCCTCGCGCGCATCGGTGAATGCGCCCTTGCGATGCCCGAACAGCTCCGACTCGAACAGCGTGTCGGTAATCGCGCCCAGATCCACGCCGACGAAGGCATGTCCATCGCGCAGCGAATGGCGATGAATGGCGCGCGCCGCGAGCTCCTTGCCGGTGCCATTCTCGCCCGTGATCAGCACATTGGCATCGGTGCGCGCGACCTTCTCGATCTCGGCGAGCACCTGCCGCATGCCGCCGGCCTCGCCCACGATGCGGTCGACCCAGCGCGCATGCACATCGTTTATGGCGCGCTGCTGGCCGCGAAGCTGCTTCACCTCGCGCGCGGCGCGTGACAACTGCGCCACGGCCGACACTGTCGCCACCAGCTTGGCGTTGTCCCAGGGCTTGACCACGAAGTCGGCAGCCCCGGCGCGCATGGCGTTGACCGCCTCATCCACCCCGCCGTAGGCCGTCATCAGCACCACCTTGGAGTCGGGCGCCAGGCGATGAGCCACCCGCAACCAGTGGATGCCCTCCTCGCCCGAGGTGGCGCCGGCGGTGAAATTCATGTCCAGGAGGATCACGTCGAAACTGTGCTGCTGAAGCAGCATTTCGATCGAAGCCGGGGTGCAGGCGGTAACGACGGTGGAGAATTGGCGCTTCAGCACCATCTCGGCGGCGAGCAGCACCTCGGCGTCGTCATCGACGATCAGGATCTTGCCGTTTTCGCGTGTCATGACTGAACTCCCCGTCCCATATTGAAACATGCCACCGTTTCACAACGGAACACTCGGGGAGTTGTCTTCTCAATGGTTATGCCTTCCGTCGTTGGCAATTCATTGAAATGACAAGCTATTTCCTGCGTGTAACGATATGGCACGAAGTTTGGACTAAGGGACGCATGGATCGCGTAATCGAAAAGAAATCCCGTACCCCAAAGCAATTGATTGTGATCGGCGCTGCCGCGCTGGTTGCCTTGGTGGTGGTCTGGCAGATCTTCAGCCGTGCCGGCAGCTCGCGCCTGAAAGTGGACACCACACGCATCACCGTGGGTGCCGTGGAGAAGGGACAGTTCCGCGAGTACTTCCCCTTCGATGGCACAGTCGCGCCGGCCGAAACCGTGTACCTCGATATCGAGGAAGGCGGCCGCGTCGATGCCATTTTCGTGGAGGGCGGCCAGGAAGTGAAGGAAGGCCAGCTGCTGCTGCGCTTCTCCAATCCGCAAGCGGAACGTACCGCCATCGAAACCGAAACGCGCCTGCTGGAAACCCTCGATACCTACCGCAACACTGAATTCAGCAGCACGCAGAGCACCATCCAGCGGCAGGAAGCGCTGCTCGAGATCGACCACCAGATCATCGACATGGAGGCCAAGTTCAAGCGCTATGACTCATTGATGGGCACGCCCAACAGCCCGATCTCGCGCGAGACCTACGAGACCACCCGCGATCAGCTCACCTACCTGAAGAACCGGCGCGCCCTGATGCAGGAGCGCATGGCCCAGGAAGAGCAGCTGAACAACAACCGCCTGAAACTGGCGAAGGAATCCATCTCGAGGCTCAACGAGAGCAAGGAGCTGCTGGACCGCATCTCCAAGGCGCTGGAAGTGCGCGCGCCGGCCTCCGGCGTCCTCTCGACCATCGACGCGGAGAAGGGCCAGAACATCAACCGCGGCCAGCGCATCGGCCAGATCGACGTGCCAGGCAAGTACAAGATCAGCGCCCGCATCGACCAGTTCTACATCGCCCGCGTGCAGGTGGGCACGCCGGGCCACGTGAACCTCGATGGCCGGGACTGGGAAGTGAAGGTGTCGAAGGTGTACCCCGAGGTGAAGCAGAACACCTTCGAGGCCGACGTAGTGTTCGCCAGCGAAGTGCCGGCAACGCTCAAGCGCGGCCAGAGCGTCACCGTGGAACTGAGCTTCGGCTCGCCAAGCGAGAGCCTGTATGTGGCCAAGGGCGGCTTCTACCAGCAGACCGGCGGACGCTGGGTGTACCTCATAGGCGAAGACGGCAAGACCGCCCGCCGCGCCGAAGTGAAGCTCGGTCGCCAGAATCCGCGCCAGGTCGAAGTGCTAGAGGGCCTGCGCGAAGGCGACCAGATCATCACCTCGGGCTACGAAAGCTACAACGAGATCGACGAACTGAAACTCAGCGAAGCCATCCAAAAACAGGAAAAGCCAAAGCCATGATCATCGAAACCGAGAACCTGAAGAAGATCTACCGCACGGACGTGGTGGAGACCACAGCGGTCAATGGCGTGAACTTCCGGCTGGATGAGGGCGAATTCGTCTCCATCATGGGTCCGTCGGGCTGCGGCAAATCCACGCTGCTGCATATCCTGGGGATGATCGACAGCCCCAGCGAAGGCTCGTACAAGTTCCTCGGCGAGGAAGTCTCCGGCTATGCCGAGAGCCGCCGTGCCAAGATCCGCAAGCAGCATATCGGCTTCGTGTTCCAGAGTTTCAACCTGATCGACGAGCTGACGGTGTACGAGAACGTCGAGCTGCCGCTGGTCTACGGCAACACGCCACACAACGAGCGCAAGGGCCGCGTGGAAGCGGTGCTGGAGAAAATGGATATCGCCCATCGGCGCGACCACTTCCCCTCGCAGCTATCCGGTGGTCAGCAGCAGCGCGTGGCCGTGGCGCGTGCGCTGGTGAACAAGCCCAACCTGATCCTCGCCGACGAGCCCACGGGCAACCTGGACTCCGAGCACGGCGATGAAGTGATGCGGCTGCTGCTGAAGCTGAACGAAGAAGGCACCACCATCCTGATGGTCACCCACTCGGCGCCGAACGCCGCATTCAGCAGCCGGATCGTCAGCCTGCTGGACGGCCACGTGGTGTCGGACAAGAAACAGGGGCGCTGATCCCATGCGCAACTATCTCGCCGTCCTGTTCCGCAACCTGCGGCGCGAGCGGCTGTACGCCGCGATCAACATCGCGGGCCTGGCGCTGGGCATCGCCTGCTGCCTGATCCTGGGCCTGTTCCTGAAGAGCGAGCTGACCTACGACCAGCACTTCAAGGGCCACGAGAGCATCTACCGCGCCGTCAACGAGTTCAGCACCGGCGGCTCCAGCGACAAGTTCTCGGTGACCTCCAACGCACTCGGACCGATGCTGCAGGAGCAGTACCCGCAGGCGGTCAAGGCGTATGTGCGCTTCCAGAGCAACGCCAACGGCGGCGGCGGCGTTGCCGTGCGCAGCGGCGACAAGCTGTTCTTCTGGGAACACAGCTACTTCGTCGACCCCAATATTTTCGAGGTGTTCCAGCACGACATCCTCTACGGCGATCCGAAGACCGCGTTGCAGGATGGCGGCAGCATCGCCATCAGCGAAACCGTGGCCAGGAAGTACTTCGGCAACGAGAACCCGATCGGCAAGATGCTGACCATGGATTCGGGCAACTCCAGCAAGGTCTCGCTGGTGTTCCGCGACCTGCCGGCCAATACCCACCTGAAGTACGACCTGCTGTTCTCGAACAACCTGCCCTACCTTCGGCTGAGCGACAATCCCACGCAGCGGCGCCGGCAGCTCACCGGCGTGGGCATCTTCACCTACCTGCAGATGACTCCTGCGTTCAGGATGTCCGACTGGAAGCGGATCAACGACGAGTTCGTCGAGCGCAACATGAAGGAGGCGCTGGCGTCCTTCAACGGCACCTGGCGCAGCTGGCTGCAGCCATTGGCCGAGGTGCACCTGGAAGGCGGGCTGAGCTACGACCAGCCCACCGGCAACCGCATGTACCTGCTGGGCTGCGCCGCCGTGGCGCTGATCATCCTGGTCATCGCCTGCATCAACTACATGAACCTGGCCACGGCGCGGGCCACGCGGCGTGCGCGCTCCATCGGCATCCGCAAGATCCTGGGCGCCAGCCGCGGCATGCTGGCCCTGCAGTTCCTGGGCGAGGCCATCCTGTTCGCGCTGATCGCGCTGGTGCTGGCTGCAGTCATTGTCGAGGTGGTGTTGCGGTTCACGCCCATCAACACCCTGATGGGCCAGCAGGTGAGCTTCAACCTGCTGCTGCAGCCGCAACTGGCACTGTGGCTGCTGGCGCTGGCCCTTGGCATGGGGCTGGTCGCCGGCGCCTACCCCGCGATCTACCTGTCTTCATGGGCGCCGCTCACTGCGCTGACGGGCAAGCACCTGGCAGGCAAGGGCAACCTGCGCATGCGGGAGTTCCTGGTACTGCTGCAGTTCACGATCTCGGCCACTGCCATCGCCTGCACCTTGCTGATGATGGCGCAGATGTACTACATCGCGAACAAGCCGCTGGGCTTCGAACGGCACAATCGCATGATCGTGACCATGCGCGGCGTGGCCACCATCGATAAGCACGACTCCATCCGCAACGAACTGCTGCGCAACAGCAGCATCCACGGCGTCGCGATCGCCGGCGTGCTGCCTGGCCAGAATGCACCGATCAATGTCTCGCAGATGGAGAACGAGGACGGCAGCATGGGTCCGTCCCAGGTGGACAACTTCCCAATCGGCGAGAACTTCGAGAAGGTGCTGGGCCTGCAGCTGGCGCAGGGACGGGACCTTTCCTCCCGCCTGCTCACGGACGTGGGCACCAACCTGCTGGTCAACGAGGCACTGGTCCGGAAGATGAAATGGACCAGCCCGCTGGGCAAGCGCATCCAGGTGCGCGGCCAGAACGGCCGCGTGGTGGGCGTGGTGAAGGACTTCAACTTCAAGTCGCTGCACACGCTGATCAGCCCGGCGGTGATGTACTCGCTGAACATGGACATGAGCCAGGTCAACGACATCAACAAGCCATTCCAGCAGATGTTCCTGGTACTGGACATCGCGCCGGCGAACATCGGCAAGACGCTGTCGTTCGTCGAAAGCGTCATGACCACTGCCGATCCGAAGCATCCTTTTGAATACGAGTTCCTGGACGCCCAGCTCGACGCGCTCTACAAGGGCGAGACCGCGCTGACGAAGCTGATCGCCATCTTCGCCGCCGTGAGCATCTTCATCGCCTGCATGGGTCTGTTTGGTCTGGCGGCCTTCACCACCGAACAGCGCACCCGCGAGATCGGCACGCGCAAGGTGCTGGGCGCCACCAGCTGGCAGATCGTCCGCCTCCTGGCGAAGCCGGTGATGATACTGGTGGGCATTGCCTCGATCCTGGCGGCGGGACTCTCGTACTTCGCCGTGGATGAGTGGCTGACGAGCTTTGCCTATCGCGCCAGCATCAACTGGGTGTTCTTTGCGCTGACGCTGCTGCTGGCCGGCGCGGTGGCCTTTGTAACCGTGACGCTGCAGTCATGGAAGACTGCCAGCGCCGATCCGGTCAATTCGCTTCGATTCACATGATTGTCCCTGGAGGAACCATGAAAACCTGGATACGGAACATGACACTGGCATCGCTGATGCTGGCCAGCAGCCTCGTCATGGGGGCGGCGCCGCAGGACCTGACTGGCATGTGGACGGGCAAGCTGGCGGTCGACCCGAAGAACTCGCTGACGATCCAGATGACCTTCAGCAAGGATGCCAAGGGCGGCTACACGGCCGTGCTTAACTCACCGGACAATCCGGCCATCAAGAACACCGCCGCCACCGGAGTGACCTGGGACGGCGCGACGCTGAAGCTGCAGGTGCCAACCCTGCAGGGTTCGTACGCCGGCACGCTCAAGGATGGCGCGCTCAATGGCCAGTGGACACAGCCGGGCGGCAACCTGCCGCTGGTGCTGGCGCCCTACCAGAAGCCCGTTGTGACCAAGCAGGCCGCGGCACAGCTGATGGGTACATGGTTCGGCCCCATTACCGTGGGCGGCACCACGCTCACTGTGCAGTTCCGGTTCAAGAACGACGAGAAAGGTGAGTTGCAGGGCACCTTCTCCATTCCGGACCAGGGCCTGAATGACCAGCCGGTTACCGATCTGGAATTCAGCGGTGGCAAGCTCAGCCTGCGGATTCCGCGCGTGGCCAACGCACCGTTCAACGCCACCCTTGCCAACAACCAGCTCACGGGCACCCTCAAGGTGGCGGCCCCGGGCACACCGCCAGATGGCGTGCCAGTGGTACTCAAGAAGGGTGAGTACGCACCGCCTGTCCATGCGCTGAAGCTCACCAGCGAGCAGTTCGCCGCGCTGAGCGGCAAGTGGAACGGCAAGCTGGAAATCACGCCGCCGACTGGCGCAAAAGTGACGCTGACCATCGTGCTGCGATTCGAAACCAACGCCAGCGGCCAGTATGTGGGCTTCCTCGACAGCCCTGACCAGAAGGCGACAGGGATTGCCATCGATGAGGTCACGCTCGTGGATGGCGCATTCACTGCGAAAGTGGAACTGGTGAAGGGCACCTACACCGGCAAGCTGGCGGGCAAGACGCTGACGGGTACGTGGTCACAGGGACCTGTCACCAACCCGCTGGTCCTCACCCGCCAGTAGGCCATGCGTAATTACCTCGCGGTGTTGATCCGGACCATCCGGCGCGAGCGGCTCTACGCCGCCATCAACATCGCGGGGTCGGCAGCGGCATGTCGCTGCGACATGTCCAGGCCATGAACAGGGAAGTTTATTTTCTCAATATCCCGGAACGCGGCGGGCGCGGCTGGGATGAGTTCCGCCGCCTGGGTTACGTATCCAGCGTCGGCTGCGCCCGCACGCTGGACGCACTTTCGGAACTGACCACCGGCGACCACATCGCCGCCTACCTGCGGCGATGCGGCTACGTCGGCATCGGCGTGGTGCTGGGCGCCGCGCGCCCGGTCAACGGCACGGAAGAGGAGTATCGCCTGCCGGTGCGCTGGATGCGCGCCGTGGAGCGCAATGATGCGCGATGGCTGCCGCGCGGCGGGCTGTACGCTTCACCCCAGGTGAAGGCAGCAATGGCGCATCGCATCGAGACGCTGCGATTCCTGCAGGACTCCTTCGACATCACATTGATCGACGACATCGGGACCGTGCGCGGCACGGCGCGAACCCTCCACATGCACTGGAGCCGGCCGGCAGCGGAATCCCGCCCGTGACCGCGCTGGGCATGATCGTGCTCGCGGGACTGATTCCGCTGGGCGCCATGCTGATCGACCTGCAGCAGGCCGAAGGCGTCTCAGTCGTATCGCAAGGTATCAGCCGGATCGGCCCGCGCGACGCGCATCGACTGCAGTGCGACGGTGACCAGCGCCACGCCACCCGCTATCAGGATGGCCAGCGCCAGCAGCAGCGGATTTACACCAACGCGATAGGCGAATCCTGCCAGCCATTCATTCATCACGCTCCAGGCAATGGCCGCGGCGATCAGGCCGCCAATGCCGATGAGCAGCAGGATGCGGCGCGACAGCATCCATACGACCTGGCGGGCTGAAGCACCGAGAACCTTGCGGATGGCAATCTCGCGTGCGCGCCTCTCGGTGGCGAACGCCGTGAGTCCATACAGACCCAGGCAGGCGATGAGAATGCAAAGTGACGAGAAGATCGCGATCAGCGCCAGCATGCGCCGCTCGGTGTCATAGGCGCTCTGCAGCGCGTCATCGAGCATCGAGTACTCGAAGGGGTTCTGGGGATCGAAGCGTGTCATGACGCCGCCGATGTATTTGAGCGTCGCCGGAAGATTCTCTCCGGATACGCGGATGATCACGGTGCGCTGCACGAAGGGCCGGCGCGCCTCCGCCACCTGGTTCGGATCCTCGTTCAGCACCTGGATGACCATCGGCGCGATTGGTTCGCGCAGCGACTGGAAATTGAAATCGCGAACCACGCCAATCACGCGCCCTCTCAGGACACGACGGCCAATAGGGTCCCGCCACCCCATACTGCGCACCAGGGTTTCGTTGACCAGGCAATTGACGATCGGCGACTCGGCGGAAAAACCCTCGCCAGCGGCCATCTCGATGCCCAACCCTGACGTGAAGTTCGCGGCCGCCATGATCCACGCCACGCTCACCAGCTGCATCTCGCCCTTGGCATCTTCCACCGGAAGAAAAGCGGCACCGCCGTACCGGTTGGGCGGATCAGCGGTCTGCGTCACCGCCAGCACTGCGGGATTGCGCAGCAGCTCCTGCGATAGCGCCGGGACGCGCGCGAAATTGTCCGTGCCGCGGATGGTCACCATCACCTGGCTTTCCCGCTGGAATCCCAGCGGCCTGGTCGCCACATAGTGCATCTGTGAACCCATCACCAGCGTGGCGCCCGCCACTCCCACTGCCATCACGAATTGCAGCAGCACCAGCATTTCACGCAGCCTGGCTCCACGCGCGGCGCCGCCACCGCGCGCACTGAATGCCGCAACCGGCATCCAGGCCGAAAGATACAGCGCCGGATACGCACCCGCGATCAGGCCAATGGTGACGGCCGACGCCAGCACCCAACCCAGCACTGCCGGCTCCGACGACAGATCAAGCTGCACCTTGTTGCCCAGCAACTCGCCAATCGGAGTCAGAGTCATGAATATCTCAACCAGTGCGAGGCTGCATGCTGCTGCGACCAGCGCATACAGCACGGCTTCGCCCAGGAACTCCGCCAGCAGGCGGCCGCGGCGTGCACCGAGGATCTTGCGGATGGCAGTGGCCCGGGCCCGGCGCAGCGCCCGCGCAATCGCCAGGTTGGTGTAGTTGATGCACGCTACGGCCAGGATCAGCAGAGCAATCGTGGCACAGCCATACAGGAAATCACGACTGCCGAGAGGCTGATCGCCGTCGACAGGCACACCGTAATGAATGGATTTCAGCGGCTGCAGCCAGGTGCGCATCTGCATGTTCTGGCGCGCCGCGGGTTCAATGTAGCGATTGACGAACTCCACATCCAGCTTCTTCCAGCTGGCTGGATCGAATCCGGGACGCATCAGCAGATAGATGCTGGCGACGTAACCGCCCATCAGCTGGCCGGCCAGACCCGCACCCTCGGCATCCAGCAGCAGCGGGATCTTGTCCGCAAACAGCGCGTCGTAGCGCAGATGCGTATTGGGCGGCAGATCATCGAAGATCAGCGTCACCTTCCAGGCTTCACCGGCATCTGTGCGCAGCAACTGGCCAATGGGATCGGCATCACCGAAGTACGCCCTGGCGAGCGTGGCGCTGATGGCGACGGTGGAAGGCTCCACCAGCGCCGTTTCCGGATTGCCAGCCAGCACCTGGTGCGAAAACACCTTGAACACCGTTTCGCTGGCGAAGTAGGCATGGCGCCAGTTCAGCACTTTGTCGCCGTGGCGCAGCCGCAGCCCACCCTGCAGGCTGGCGTCGGTGAAACGAACGTAGCTCTCGATCTGTGGATTGTCCCGCGCCATCAGCGGCGCGTATGCGCGTGGAATCCACGCACTGTTGCGAACCTGCGCACCGATGGTGATCTCCCCGACGGCGCGATAGATGCGATCGTGCTTGTCGAAGTGCTGGTCGTAGGTCAGTTCGCTCTTCAGGAACAGCGCCAGCATCAAACAGCAGGCGAAGCCCAGCGCCAGCCCCATCAGGTTGATCAGCGCATAGCTGCGTTCGCGCACCGCGCTGCGCCAGATCGCGACCAGAAAGTCTGTCATGTGCGGATGCCCGCCTGATGCATTGAGCTGCGGCGGCCCTTCGGAGTCTTACCAGCCGCCGTTGAGGCTGCGATGCATATCGAGCTGGAGCAATCCGGCGACGTGGTCGGCGAGGCCCTGCAGGCCATGGCCAGCCAGCTGGACGGCAACGTCGAGCTGCAGTGCACGGGCAATGTCCAGCACCTGGCGCGTGAACTCCTCGGGATGCGAGAGATACATCGCCAGGTCACCGCCCAGCAGTCGGCTCAATTCATCAGGCGTCATGATCGGCAGGGCCATGATTGACTCCCATGGAGAAGGTGCAGCGCCATCATGCCCTGTCGGCCGTCATCAATCAGTCGGCATCCGGTTATGAAGCGGTTTCATTCAGGCGCCCACCCGCTGCCGCATGGCCCCCAACATCGAGCACCGGCCGCACCTCGATGCAGCCGTACTGGGCCCAGGGAATTCCTGCGCAATGCGTACAGCCTAGTCCGGGATCTCCGGCACCACCAGCCGCGCCAGGTTCTCCAGCGATTCCTGCCAGCCCAGGTAGCAACCCTCAAGCGGAATCACCTCCGGCACGCCTTCCTGCACGATGCTCATCTCGGTGCCCACCGACACCGCCTTCAATGTCACCGTTACCTGCATCTCACCAGGCAGATTCGGATCGTCGAATCGGTCCACGTACCTGAGCTTCTGGTTCGGCACCAGCTCCAGGTATTCCCCGCCGAAGGAATGGCCCTTGCCGCTGGTGAAGTTGGTGAAGGACATGCGGTAGCGGCCACCGACCTTCGGATTGGACTCATGCACCTTGCCCACAAAGCCATTGGGCGGCAGCCAGCGCGCCATGGCGTCCGGGTCCAGGAAGGCGCGGTAGATCTTCTCGGGCTTCGTGGCCAGCACGCGGTGCAGGCGAACAGTGTTTCCAGCCATCTCTTTCTCCTTGTCTCAGGTCTTGCTGATGCAACGCATCGCGACCCCCGATACAGGGGGTCTCCACTGTACGACGATCGGGCGGGGCCGGATTCGACCGGGTGGCCGACGCCCGTTCAGGTTCATTCATGGCCGATTCAGCCTGTTCCGGGCATTCTTGACGCAACCAAACAGGGTTCCGGACTGTCCATGAGGATAGGTCTCCGGGATCGAAATGAGGATGAACATGAAACGTTTGCAGAGTCTGGGATGGGTGGCGGCGGTGGCAGTTTCTGCAGTAGCAGTTGCGCAGACCGCGGGTGTGGCCAAGACGGAAGCCGAGGCCAAGACGGCCATCGAGGCCCGCCAGCAGGTGTTCAAGGACATCAAGAAGGCCAATGAGCCGCTGCAGGACATGCTGAAGAACAAGCGCGAGATCGACGCTGCCGTCATCAAGGCCAATGCCGGTGAACTGCAGAAGCTGGCGCCGAAGATTCCCCCGGCGTTCGCGCTGGACACACGGGCGTTCAAGGACATCAAGACGCGCGCGCAGGATGGCATCTGGTCGAGCCAGGCCGATTTCGCGGCCAAGGCCGATGCCTTCGCCAAGGCCGCCGCGAATGTGGCCGCCATGGCTGACAGCACTGACAAGGGCGCCATCAAGAAGGCCATTGCCGACATGGGCAAGAGCTGCGGCGCGTGCCACGACAACTACCAGATCAAGCTGTAAGCCGGATCAAGTTTGAAGTAACCCGACCCGGGAAATACCGGGACTGAACCACGGGCGGTGAAATTTTCACCGCCCGTTTTTTTTGCTTCAGTTCAGGAGGGTTTCCACAGCCTGGTCGAACTCCGGCGTGCCCGGCGCAACCTTGCTGTCCAGGTGCTGCAGCACCTTGCCGTCGGCACGCACCAGGTACTTGTTGAAGTTCCAGGCCGGCGCTTTGGTCTGGCGCGCCAGTTCGGCGAACACCGGGTTGGCTTCCGGCCCCTTCACATGCTGCGGCGAGAGCATGGTGAAGGTCACACCGAAGTTCTGCTGGCAGATCTCGGCGGCCTTGGCTTCATCGGCGTCTTCCTGGTTGAAGTCATCCGATGCAAAACCCACCACCACGAGTCCGCGAGCCTTGTACTTCTGGTACGCGGCTTCCAGGCCCGTGAACTGTGGCGTGAAGCCGCAGTGGCTGGCCGTGTTCACGATCAGCAGCGGCTTGCCTGCAAAGGCCTGGCAGATGTTCACCTTCTGCGAGGAACCCAGCTTGCGGAACTCCTGGTTCAGGTAGGCCGGGCACCCTTGCGCGGCAGGCGTGGCCGCAACAGCCACCGGCACGGCATGCGGCCCGGCGGCGACGAAAAGTACGGCCAGAAGCAGAGCGGAAATTGCGATTCTCATGTGACCCCCCAAATAAGAAGAACGAAGCCTAACAAACCCCCGGCACCCCGAATAATCGGGCTCCGGCCTTGACTCAAGAACAAATGATCCCTAATGTTCCCTATTGTTACCAATAAATGACTTTTACGGAACATTAAGTCATGAAAGACCCTCTTGGGCTGTATTCCGTCGAGGCCGTGGCAGAACGCCTGGGCGTCCATGTGCGAACCGTCCGCCGCTACCTGCGGGAGGGGCGGCTGCGCGGCACCAAGATCGGCAAACAATACCGTGTGGCCGCCGCCGACCTGGCCACCCTTACCGGCGAGGCCGAGGCCCGGCCGGAACCCGAGAAAATCCCCCGCCACCGCAGCTGCGAAGCCTCGGCCGTGGTGCAGATCGATGCCATCAGTCCGGACGACGCCATGCGCATCGCCATTGGCGTGGGCGCCGCCATCAAGGGCCGCGACAAGAACAGTGGCATCCCGATGCGCGTCGACACCGTGTACGACGAAACCCGCGCGCGGCTGAAGATCATCGTCACAGGCAGCCTCAACACCACCTCCGGACTGCTGCGCATGATCCAGGCCTATACAGAAGAGAATCGCATCGCCGCCTGAATGCATCGCAGGCCTCAGGGCTTCAGCGTCGCGGCGATCTTGCGGATCTCATCGGGCGAATGCTCGCCGGCGAGCGGCGTGCCGGGCATGAGGTACTTGCCCATGGCGAGCCCTCCCACCAGCACCGGCTCAAAGCCCAGGTCGCGGATCAACTGCGAGGCGATGGTGATGGCCTGCGCGTCATCGCTGGCCATGGGCATGCCTACCTTTCCGGGCGTGGCATTCATCGCCCCCATGCGCGCCGCACCCACGGCATTGAAGGCACGCACGATGCGCGCGCCGGGCAGCAGTCGCGCGGAAACCACGCCCGCGCCCTGCTCCCGCGCTTCATCTGCAATCGCGCCATCGCGCTGGGGAAAAGGATTGCTGGCATCGATGACCACCTTGCCCTTCAGCGCGGTGCCCAGCGTCTTGCCCAGTTCCGGCAACGCGCCATAGGGCACGGCGAACACCAGCACATCGCCGAAGGCGGCCGCCTGCTGCGGCGTGCCGGCACGCGAATTGGCCGCCACCTCGGCAACCAGGCGTTTGTCGGCTTCCAGATCGCGCGAAGAGAACATGACCTGGTAGCCCTGCTGGGCCCACACCCGCCCCAGATTGCTGCCGACATTGCCGGAGCCGATCAGCCCGATCTTTGGTTTGGGCGCGCCCTGCGCCAGCACGTTGCCCGCGGGCGCAATAGCCGCTGCGGTGGTGGCTGCGGCCAGAAAAAGCAGTTCGCGTCGTTTCATGAGACCCTCCCTGGAATCCATCCTGCTCCCTGTCAGACAGCGCCGCATCATGGCGGTTCCAATGTCTCGTTTGTCGGGTTGCCCAATCAACCCAAGCAGGGCTGCGCTAGCATTGGCCATGGGTCTCAATCGCGCGCGGATGGCTGGTTGATGCGCGCTTTGGCGCTGGGCGCGCTGCTGTTGCTCGGCGCGGCGGGCTGCGCGACGAAAGCGGCGCCCAAGTACGAACCGCCACCCGAGGTCATCGAGCAACCCGACAAGACCACCACGGCCGACGAAGCCGTAGCGGAGGCACGCGAAGTCGCGACGGAGGCACCCGCTGCATCGGCGCCCCCTGCCACCGCTTCGCGATTCCGCCCTTCGGACCTCACCACCGAAGAGATTCGCGCCCAGCACGAGCACGCCGAGAAACCCCTGGATTTCGAAGAGTGGATGGATCACATGCATGATCGCATCTACACCTGGGGGCAGGAGGCCGTGGAGGCCACTGACCACAAGTTTGCGGACAAGGAGAAGGAGATCCTGCCCGTTCCGGCTGCGCCCTTCCGCCTTGCCACCATGTTCGAGATCGTCAACCACGAAGATGGCCTGGGCTTCGACGTCGACATCGACCTCGACATCTCGCTGCGGCTGCCCAACATCGAGAAGCGGCTGAAGATCTTCGTCACCAGCAGCGAACTGGACGAATCCCCCAATACCGCCGGCAACGAGCCCGCACTGCGCGCCGGCCTGCGTTACGAGCTCAAGCGCGACCTGGACTTCGACGTCGGCGTGCGCGTGGACTGGCCGCCGGTGGCGTTCACCTCATTGAAGTGGAGCCGCGAATACGAGTTGAACCAGAACTGGAGCTTCTATCCACTGCTCAAGCTGTTTGCCGAAACCGAGGACGGCGTGGGCTATGCGGGCGCCGCCACTTTCGATCGCTGGTCGGGCCGCCACCTGCTGCGATCGTCCACGTATACCAAGCGGGAATGGGACAAGCCCAAGAACGAATGGTCGCAGACATTCGTCTATGCCCGCGCCCACCAGCTCATCGTTCCCGACCGCTATGGCTCGTACATCGCGGCCAACGACATCGGCATCGGCTGGGGCGTGCGACTATTCGCCAAGGATGAGGGCGAATTCGAGAACAAGGACGCCACCGAGTACTATGAAGTCGGCGTGTTCTACCGTAGACCAACGAACAACAAGTGGCTGTACCTGCATTTCGAGCCCAGCGTGCGCTGGGACAAGCTGTACAGCTACAAGGCCGACCTGGGTATACGACTGGGCTTCGACGTACTGTTCTGGGATCTGGCGCGAACGCGCTGACGTGAACCCGGAAAAACGCAATGTCCTGCTGCTGGCGACAGCGCAGGCCCTGGCCCAGACCGTGTCCGTACTGGTGGTGACGGCATCCGGCGTGGTCGGCCTGAAGCTGGCGCCGGACCCGAGTTTCGCCACCATGCCCATCGCCATGACGCTGGTGGGCTCGGCGATCACGCTCATTCCCGCGTCGCTGTTCATGCAGCGCTACGGCCGGCGGGCCGGATTCGCGCTGGGCGCCAGCCTCGGCGGCATTGCGGGGCTTGCCGCTGCAGCGGCCGTGCACCTGCAGAGTTTCTGGCTGTTCATGGTGGCCACCGTGCTGGTGGGTGCCTACACGGGCTTCGCGCAGTACTACCGCTTCGCCGCGGCCGATGTGGCCAGCGATGCCTTCCGCAGCCGCGCCATCTCCTGGGTGGTAGCCGGTGGTGTGGTGGCCGCCATCGCCGGCACGAATCTCGTGCGCCTCACGCAGAACTGGACCGCAACGCCCTTCATCGCCACGTACCTGACGTTGACGGCGCTGAGCATCGTGGCGCTGCTGGTGATCAGCCGCCTGTCGCTGCCGCCTATGAAAGTGGAGAAGGCCATCGGCCCCGCGAGGCCGCTGTGGGCCATCGTGCGCCAGCCGGTTTATCTCACCGCACTCGCCGGCTCCACGGTGGGCTTCGCCGTCATGACCATGGTGATGACGGCCACGCCCATCGCCATGCTGCTGTGCGGCCAGACCGTGGCCGATTCCACCGTGGTGATCCAGTGGCATGTGCTGGGCATGTACATCCCCGCATTCTTCACCGGAACGCTAATTCGCCGCTTCGGCGTGCTGTCCGTGATGGGCTGCGGCATTGTGCTGCTGGCAGGCCATGTGGTCATCGCGCTGTCCGGCATCGAGTTCCTGAATTTCCTGTCAGGGCTCATCCTGCTGGGCATCGGCTGGAACTTCCTGTTCGTGGGCGGAACCACACTGCTCACCCAGGCCTACGAACCCGCCGAACGCGCCAAGGCGCAGGCCGCACATGATTTCCTGATGATGACGGTGGTCAGCATCGGCTCGTTCTCGGCCGGAGTGTTACTGAATGGCTGGGGATGGAATGCTGTCAACCTGACGGTGCTGCCATTCCTGTTCGTGGCTACAGCGGCGGTCAGCGCGCTGGCATTGTCGCGGGTCCGGGCTGCTGCTTGCGCGTGAGTCCGGGCGCGCCCTAGGGTCCGAGCGCCTAGCCGAAGACCTCTCGCAGCACCTCAGGTCGCCGCGCGGCTATGGTGAGCAATGAGCGAGCGGCGCCTGAAGGCTGCCGTCGACCCTGCTCCCACTCCTGCACAGTACGCGGGGAAACTCCAAGCAGATCGGCAAATTTCTGGCGCGACAGTCCGGAGCGCGCACGCGCCTCTGCAATAGCCGAGACAGTTACCCGGTGAACGCGCCCGACCTTGCCCGCCTTCAATTCGCGTACTGAAGCGAGCAACTCTGCACCCAGGTTCCTTTGGGCGTCGCGCACCCGAAGCGCACGCTCAGTCATCTTCGTCACTGATCGCCCTCCTGATCTTTTCGAGCGTTTTGAGGTCGATGTCGTCACGGATGCCCTTCGCATAGATCAGCAGCAGATGGATAACGCCGTTTGCGAGACGGTTGTAGTAGACGACCCGAACGCCGCCGCGCTTGCCGATACCCGGTCGTTTCCAGCGGACCTTGCGGCAACCGCCCGATCCCTTGATCACGTCGCCGGCCTCCGGATTTCCTATGAGCCAGACAACAAATTCACCGCGCGCATCCTCATCCCAATAGTCCGGCCACAACCGGGAAAAGGTTGGCGACTCGATGACAGTAAGAGGGGACTGAATATGCGTCATTGTCTGAACTGCGTCAATGAAGCAGTAATGACATCGCTGCCCAGACTCCAGCCATGCATCAGTGACGACTCCGCACTCCTGATGTCATCGAGAGTAGGCAGCCGCTGGCCGGGGCAGAGGCGGGTATCTGCCGCGTTCGGGGAAGAATTAGGCCAGTTGAAGTGCAGCATCACCAAAGCGGGGGCGGAAGACCCTGGCCGCTTCATGACCCAGAGCCTGCTCCACATCCACGCCTGAGTCGTACACATCGCCGGCGAGAAGTCGCCAGCACTCGCCGCTTCCGTGGCGCGCGGTAGCGTTTACGGCCTGGCCACACCTGGTTCAGTCCATAGGACGCAGAATCCATATGGCCGCAGGCTCTGACCCCGAGGCACGCACGGCAATGAAGAGCCGATCCAGTTCGGGTGAAAACAGTCCTGTCCGGGCGCCCGCCGCCGACTGGAAGGTAGTCACCTTTGTAGGCGCAGCGGTGCGGGTATCAAATACTTCGACGCGTCCGGCACCACAAATGACGTAGGCGGCCGAACGACGCTCATCCAGAAACACATCATCGGCATCGCCGCATGTCTGGACCTGTGCAACCGTACTGCCGTCCCGGGTGGAGTAAACACCCATCATGGGTGGCGAACGATAGACCACAAAAAGCCTCGCATTGGCCTCGTCCAGTGCCATCGGATAATTGGCGCCGAAGTCCATACGCCAGCGAGCGCTGACCTCTGCGCGGCCCCGATCCAGCACCACGACCTGATGCGCATCTGGATCGTTGACGAACACGCGGGTTCCCCGCTTCTCCAACTGGAAGCCTTCAGGATGCCCCGAGAACCGGATGTCAGCGCCGCGTCGCAGAGTGCGTACGTCAAGTGTCGCGACAGCTCCCGATCCGAAGCCGACCAGAACCTGCCCACCCGCTTCCAGACGCACATTGTCCGCATCGTCCCCCAGGTCGATGGTTGAGCCAGCAGTCAGCGCCTCACCCTTGAACGTGCGAACTGTGCCATCTCCACCACTGGCGACATAAAGAGTACCCGCCTCGGCGGACCAGGCCAGCCCCTGCGGTTCCTTGAAACCCGACAGGCTACGCACCACACGCCGCTGCTTCAGATCCACCACGGCGACTGTGTCGTTGCCGAGTTCCGCAACAAACAGCCGCTCGCGTTGCAAATCCAGGGTGAGGTGATCTATGCGCCCCTTCACCTCACCGAGCGGGACTTTCGCCTCAAGCTGCAGGCGCAGAGCTGGCTGCAAGCCCGCATCCGCCGCTACCGCACTTGCCGCAACGCAGGCAATCGCCAGCCCAACGATCGGCAACCTCATCACGATCCACTACGCCTGTTTGACATCCAGTCGCCGCGCCACCATGTCCCACTGAATGTTCGTGAAGAACGCATCGACGTACTTCGCTGCGGCCGCGCCGTAATCCATCTGATAGGCGTGCTCGTACATATCCATGACCAGAATGGGCATGGTATTCACGGGGCTCGTGGTGTGATCGGTCATCGAATAGTTTTCCAGCACCCGCAGGTTCCTGTTGTAGCCCAGCACAGCCCAACCTGATCCGCCGCCGAGACCGGCCCCGATCTTGCGGAATTCTGCCTCCCACGCGTCGTAGCTGCCGAAACTTGCAGCCAAGGTGCTGCGCACAGTAGCCGGAGCAGTTGCGCTGCCACCAAGATTCGCGAAATACAGCTCATGCAGAACCACCGAACCAGTCCGCGCCAGCTGCTCGCGCTTCAATCCGGCATAGAGGTAAGGCGGCGTGTTGGCGTCCTGGACGGCTGCGGACAGTCGGCCACGCACGAGATTCAGTGCCTTCACAGCCCCAACGTAATTGTTCTCCCAGTGCGACTGGATCAGTTTCTCGGAGATGCCCTTCAACGACTTCGCATCAAACGGCAGCGGCACTGGCGCGTGTTCACAACCGTAAGCCGTCTGCGCAGGCGGCGCAGCCTCTGCCGCCATGAGTTTGGTCGCACTCGCTGCCGCCGCCAGCGTGGCGACTGCTCCCATCTTCAGGAATGCTCTTCTCTCGGCCATGGTTCTCTCCTTGCACGCAACTCACAATGAATCCCGCCAGCCAGCAGTCGATAGCATACGGCGAATGTGCGTAATCATTGCGTTGGCGAGGTGAAGACCTGGTCCGGGGGCATGCGCCGGCGCCGGGACGATGACCGGCAGCATGCTGCCGCTATTCCCGATGACCTTCGTCAGCAGTATCTTCGTGGATCCGAAGACCATACCGGGGTTCATGCAGACGATTGTGTCGTTCAATCCGGTGACGCATCTGACGAATGCGTCGCGGGGGTTGATGCATGGGGATGTGCTGGGGAAGGATGTGGTGTGGGTGCTGGTGGCTTCGGCGGTGGTTACGGCCGTCTTTGCGCCTATCGTGATGAGGTTGTACTACCGAGAGCGGTATTCCCTCCCACACACGGTTCCCCAGAAAAAGGGATCGGGCATGACGCTTAGAGGCAACTGAGATCATACTGACGGCGCGCCCGGCCCGAGTTCACTTGAGCCGCAGCCCAGCGCCTGCTATGAAGGCGCACAAGAATATAGGAGAAGACATGCCCGCATCCTGGCCCACCAAGGAAGTTTTCGTATCTGGCAGAAGTTCGCTTCTAATAAGTGGCAGATGGGACGATGACCGCAGTCGATGCTGGTCCCGCGTGAGATGTACGCCTTAGAGGAGACGCTGCTTGGGGGAGATCGCAGCGAAGAAACGACAGGTCGGCGCAGCGACGCCTTCGGCACGTAGACCTGAGCGACGGAAGGTCGACGGGAGTGCGGCGCGGTCAGCTGATGGCGCTCCCGGCGCCTCACAATGGACCCCGCCCAACGTCGACGGCAAGCTGACGACCCGCCTCGGCGGCAGCCTAGTTGACGAATTCGTTACCGGCCACGATGTGACGGATGTTCTGCGGGAACTCGTCCAAAACGAGTTTGATGCAGAGGGTTCAAGGCTGACGATTGATTTCGGACAGCAGGCGCTTACGGTTTTGGGATCCGGGCGTGCCATAAGTCCCGCAGGGTGGAAGCGCTTATCGGTAATTGTCGGCACCGGCCGTATGATCGGCGACGATTCCAGCGGAACAATCGCAGCTAAGACCAATGGAATCGGATCCAAGAATTTCGGATTGCGCTCCCTCTTTCTCTTTGGCGATCGGATTTTTGTTCGGTCGGCCGGTCAAGTGGCAGTCCTGGACCTGCCCAAACTCGGGACAACGCGCATACCCGACAACGCGAACTACGGTCGAAAAGGTGTTTCGATACATGTGGAGTATCGCCGACAAGCCTTCGAAAAGCTGCAGCCGTTCTCTATCGTCGAGCAAGAGCGCGCGCTCGATTTGATGGCGAGCGATATGCTGGCCACGCTAACCAAGCTCGCACTGGCAGGCGCGAAGCAGGGCTTGCGTGAACTCACGCTTCGATCCGAGCAACTCGGTCGGATTGTTCAATGGAAGCAACGGGCCGAAAAGGTTTCGTGTCGGGTACCAGGCGTCGATGTCCTTCGCCGCGTAGGCAGAATGTCGGACGAAGGGCCCAATCGGCCGACGCGGCATATGCGATTCGAGGAAATCGAATTCGGTCGCGCGATAGACATCCCCGTCGAATTCTCCGGGCGGGAGATCCCAGGGTATTTCCGTCGATCACAAGGTCGGGTTCGCATTGCTGTCTCGCTCCCTGTTGATCGCAGGCGTGTCGAAACCAAAGGCGCGGGGCGCTTCTTCTATCCCCTCCAGGCAACACACAGTCGAAGCGGATGTTCAATCAACGTAAGTGCGCCTTTCGAGGTCAACAGTGATCGCACCGCGCTAACGCCGAACAATAAATGGAATGAATGGCTTTGCCAACGGGCTGCAACTTTAGTCGGAGACCTACTCCAGTCGGACTGGTTCGGTCGCTTCGGCGCTGCCGCATATGGGGCGCTAATGCCAGTGGGCCCAGCTGAACCCGCAATATTCGTCGATGCCCTGACCGCATATCTGAAAGCGGCGCCCTGTTGGCCGACGCGCGAAGGCCGCTCTAAGCCGCACTTTGCGAAAGCATTGGATATCTTCGTCGCTACCAATGACGCGCTTGATGGACACCTGACTGCGGCACAGTACCTCCACCAGCAACTCGGCACCGACCCAAAGCTGTGGGAAATGTTGCAGAACGCCGGGATTAAAGCGTTCACGCTCAATTCACTCGTCCGACTGCGCTGCGCGCCAAAGGACGCCAAAAGCCTCGCAACCAAACCAGGCGAGCGGGAGGGCAACCTCTTTTTTCCCAACTACGTAGAGGCATTGAGCCGACCCGAGCGCCAGGTAGAGACAGCCGCAGCGTTGAGCGTCATGTTCCGGCAACTCACGCCCAGCCACAAACGCGATCTTCGCGAGACGGAATCAACGCTAGCCGCGGACGGCGCACTACGACCCGCCAAGGATTTGGTGATTGTTGATCCTTCTCTGTGGCACGTTAGCCCGCAGCCTGAGGCAATGCGGCTTCACCGCGACTTGGCTTCTCACCGCTCCATCGCATCTCTCTGTCGGACCTTTGATGAAGAACGCTGGATTCGTGACGCGTGCGAACGGGCAACCGCAGGCACAGTGCACCAAGCGGAAAGACTGGCGCTCGAAGCATGCGTGCTAAGTAAAGGCGCTACTATCGGTCGCCGGGCGCTAGCCGCAATCAAACGCAGCCCCGTTCTAACTGACCATAGAGGGGCGTGGACCGCAGCTGAGGACATGGTCGTACTGAGGGAACCAACAGCTGCTCTTTTCCTGAAGGTGCTGAGCGGACCGTCGCCCGCGTTGGCGAGAATCCCGGACCTGCTGTTAAAACTGCGGATGCGCAACGCAGTAAATGGACACGATGTGGTCAAGTTCGCGATCCGGCTTAGCGAGACTCCAGCTGACGCTGAACGGTTTGAACGGTTCCTCGATCGCAATCAACAACTGCTCAGTTCCAATATCGCGGACCGCCTATCGGACATCGCGTTTTTGCGCACCGCAAACGGCACCCTAGCCGCCCCCGCAAGACTTCATCTCGATACGGCACTCAATCGTGTCTGCCTTGAGCCGACGCTTATTGTTGGCGGTAACAGCGCCGCACTTTATCGACGATTGGGCGTGCGGGAGCTGCCTCGGCTCTCGACGTTGATAGAAGCGCTGGAAACGCATGTCACGCAAAACGCCCCGCCGCCGCGGCCAGAGGCGTTCTACGTCGAATTGGCCGAGGCGATCGTCCGCGAACGCGCGCAAAGCAGTGTGGCAGGCTGGAAACTTCTCTGGGTACGCGACGGCTACTACCGACCGGAGGACGTGCTTGCCGGCGCATCCATCCCGCGCATGTTCGACGCCGCTACACCAGTAGTCAGAACCCCAGATAAAATCGCACGAGCCTATCTGCGCATTGGGGCAAGGAGCCATCCAGAAGCTGCGCACTGGACGCGCTATTTCCAGCGCATCGGCGATAGATTTGGGCGCTCTTCCAGACTCCCGACGACTGAGAGACAAATGCTGCTGGAAGCCTATTGGCTTCGCGGTGCGGACGCGCTGCCGGAAAGCCTGGACAATTCAGTCCCGTGCCTACTCGACCGACGTGGCAATCTTTACGCGCCACATGATCTGGATTCTGGTCGCTATGTCGCCAATGATTTTGCGGCTATGGCCGATGCCGTCGAGGCGCAAGATATGGGTATCGGCATCATCGACGTGGCGGAGCGAACACGTCCTTTCTTCAATGCGCTCGGCCTGCGAAACCTAACCAGTATTTGCGGACTCGGACAGACAAAATTCGCTGGCGAGGCGCCCGGATTGGCTTGGTTCGGCACTGAGCAACGTGTTCAGCTGCTAAATCAGATTCAGCAGCCCGGCTTTGCTTCTGCACTTCATCAGTTGGCCGGTGCTTATCGGCGAAGCACCCCGATCGAATCCGCAGTTCCTTTCGAAGCCTTCGAGGCCAGATTGGCCAGCCTCAGATCACTAGTGGTTTACGATGCGATTGACCGAGAGTATCGGGTTGGCGGAACCGCGATCTGCATTTCAGTCGAGGTCGGAATGCACGAAGGGATTCTAGGTTTGGTTCAACCCAGGTCAAAGATGGACGTTCATCAACTCATCGGCCAAGCACTCGCAGAGCTGGTTGGCTTCGACCAAATCGTCGAATCTCGTCTGTTTGCCGCCGCACTCGTGCCGCTACTGCTTTGCCGGTCGGATCGCGATATCCGCGTTTTCCTGGAGCGCCAAGGGCTAAGCATTGATCATGACGCGTCCGACGAGGGCGAGATCGACAACGGAATCGAAGAACGGACTGATCTGCTGGAGGGCGCTTTCACAAATATCATGAACCACCTCACCGTGGAGCGACCATCGGAAGCGCCAAATCCGCTACCAGTGCCTATCGTCACGCCTACGCCATTATCTCGTACGTCCGAGCCCACACCATCACCCTCGCCGTTCGAGCTTCCGCCGCTTGAGTCGGTGTCTCCGTTATTAGTTCCTCTATCGGGTAGCACCATTGAAACCAGGACTGCGGGCGTTAGTCGTGCACGAGGATGGGGATCCTCCCTCTGGCTCCCTCCCAGCCTGGAAGATGTTGAACGAGACCGCAAGGTCGGTCGTCGCGGCGAGGAACTCGCCTATGCCTTGGAACTTGATCGGGTACGCGCGCTTGGCTTCGAACGCCCTGAGGATCATGTAGTCTGGACGTCAGCAACCGATGCGGGAGCGGATCACGATATCCGCTCGATCGACGAAGCAGGTCGGATCATCTGGATTGAGGTCAAGGCGACAACCGGCACCGACGGGCGCTTCGATTGGCCAAGGCGTGAGTTTGAAAAGGCCGTAGCCGAAGGCGTCCGATACGAGCTCTGGCGAGTCTATAAAGCAGCGACTCGCGCACCTACGATCAAGCGCTTCCCTGATCCCGTTCGGCTGCTCGCCTCGCAGCAACTGACTCTCGATCTTGGAACCCTGAAAGCAAATATCGAGCAGCTTGACTGAGTTTCTTGGATGAAAGGTCGGAGCGGATGGAGCATTCAACTCGCCTGACGCACATGCGGCTCATCGCGAGTAGCCTCAACCTATTCGTGCCCTCTTCGGCACAAACGCCAAAAACCGCCGCGAGTTATCCACAGTAATCCGCCGCAACACCTCATCACTCGCCCCCGCCGCCTTCAGCTTCGGCAGAAACGCCGTCACCGGCCTCCCATACGCCCGGAACGCATCCCCTGAAATGAGCAGGTGATCCGCGAACCCCGCCTCGATCAACGCCATCAGCAGCGGCACCACCTGCGCATCCCCGCCCCCGCCCTGCCGGTCGAATCCCAGGAACGCGCCACGGCGGCAGATTGTCTTGTGCACGTAAAGATTCGGATCGTTCAGATTGCCCAGATGGCCGACGGCGACGCGGTGCGGGTCAACGCCGGCGTCCTCGAGCAGGTCGAGCTGCTCCAGCGCCGATTTTCCCGGGATGCCCGTGTGCGTGAAGACGGCCAAGTTCGTCGCCACATGCGCCTTGCCCACGGCGCGGAACACCTTGCGCTCCACCGCCGTGATTTCGTCCCATGAGCCGATCTCGCCGAATGCGCCGGCCGGGTACTCATCCGCCTGCTGGATGAGCGCGCGCACGATCTGCTCCTCGCTCATCGTCGCGACCTGCCTGGGGTAGAAGGGCTCGGTGTAGAAACCCGCGCCCTTCACCACCGGAAAGTCAGCCTTCTTCGCCGCGGCGCGGATGAAGGCGAGGTCCATGCCCGCGCCTTCCAGGCCGGCATCGACAATGCAGGCGACGCCGTCGCGCCGGGCGGTGCGCAGCTCTTCGGCCATGAGGTCGACGTCGCGCATCGGGTCGGGGCCCTGCGCCGGTGACGGACCTGCGGGACGCGTGGACGGCGGGAGGCCCTGGGCGGCGAGCACGGCGGCAGAGGCAGCGCGGAGGCGGTCGTTGAAATCAGTGCCGAGGGAGAGGTGCTCGTGGAAGAGAGTGGCGCCGCCGGCGAGGTCTTCGGGGGCGTAGTCCTTGAACAGGGTGCGGATGATGGCGCCCTTGGGGAAGGTGGGGGTTTGGGAGAGCGCGTCTCGTGGGAAGGCTGCCAATGCAGCCGTGCCGAGCACCGTGATCTGCAATGCGTCGCGGCGGGTGACTGTGCCCATGATCCCTCCCCTCGATTCCCGAGTTCTGACGCGACGAGACTATCGCAAGCGCTGTACGGGTGGGCACCTCTGGCCCGCCCCCAATCCATCAGACAGGCACTAGAATGAGTCGGTACCTATCTCGGGGAATCATCAATGCGCCGCGAAGAGCTGGGCGATCTCATGGCCTTTCTGGCCGTGGCCGAAGAGCGCAGTTTCACGCGGGCCGCCGCCAGATTGGGCACCTCGCAATCCTCGCTGAGCCACACGGTGCGCCGCCTTGAGGGGCGACTGGGACTGCGCCTGCTGACGAGAACCACCCGCAGCGTATCCCCGACCGAGGCCGGCGACCGCCTGCTGGAGACCCTTCGCCCTGCCTTCGATGACATCGACGACCGGCTTGCGGCCCTCAATGCGCTGCGCGAAAAGCCTGCGGGGGCCATCCGCATCACATCCGGCCAGCACGCTGCGGAAATGATCCTCTGGCCCGCGCTCCGCAAACTCATCCCTGCATACCCCGACATCACGGTGGAACTATCCGTCGACCAGGGCCTGATAGACATCGTCGCGGGTCGATTCGACGCAGGCGTTCGCCTGGGCGAGGAAGTCGCCAAGGACATGGTCGCCGTGCGCATCGGGCCGGAACTGCGTCTTGCTGTGGTAGGTGTTCCGGCCTACTTTGCGCAGCATCCCAAGCCCAGGAAACCCCACGACCTCTCGCAGCACAACTGCATCAATGTCCGCATGCCGACCCGCGGCGGACTCTACGCATGGGAATTCGAGAAGGCCGGACGCGAGGTCACCGTACGCGTCGATGGCCAGCTCGTTTTCAATGACGCCAAGATGGCGCTGCAGGCGGTGCAGGAAGGCTTCGGGCTGGCAATCCTGATGGAAGACCGCGTCCAGCATCTGATCGCAGATGGAACACTGGTGCGGGTGCTGCAGGACTGGTGCGCGCCGTTTTCCGGCTACCATCTCTACTATCCAAGCCGGCGCCAGCTGTCGCCAGCGTTCGCGTTGCTGGTTGAAGCATTGCGCTATCGCGGCAAGTGATCCGCCATTCATGAACCGTGGATATAGGTTCAATCACGGCTGGAGCCTTCTAGCGAAACCCCGAACCAGATAGCTTGCTGCTGATTCTCGTTCAAGCGATCGATCAGATGAGCAGACTGTTTGTCTCCGCCGCGCGTTGCGCATGGATTGCGGCCCTGGTCGCGACCGCTCATGCCGCGGACACCCTGGACCCTGGTGAGGCCCTCGCTGGAAAAGCGAGATTCATGGCCGAGTGCGGACTGTGCCACCGCGCCGAGCCGGGCGATGAAGGTGGGGGCATGGGACCGTCGCTGAACGGACTGCTTGGCAAGCCGGCAGCCACGGTCGACAAGATGTTTCCGTATACGGCCGCGCTTCGCGGCTCGAAGATCGTGTGGGATGCAGCCCTTCTGGATCGCTTTTTGAGTGATCCGTTCAAGTTGGTTCCTGGCACAGCCATGCCGGTGATGGTTCCGGAGAAATCCGCCCGGGATGAACTCGTGAGCTATTTCCGGTCCCTCTCACCAGCTGCCCCCACTCCCTGAACCACTTCGTCCTTCTGGAGCCGAAACATGATTGTTCGAAAAAAGGCCAGCCTCGCCATCGCGGTCGCGGTCTACGTTGTCGCGGCTGCAGGAGCCACACCGTCCGCTCCGGTGCTCACCGGCTCCGCTGCTTTCGGTGATTTCACGGCTGACCGGCCCGGCGTGGTCCGGCACATCCGCCCTGGCGACCTGCCTGCTCCAGGCAACGCCGAGCGGGCAATCGGCTTTCCGCAGATGGTGCTGCGACCTGAAGGCGTGCAACTGCAGACGCTTCCTGGTTTCAGTGTCGCCGAATACGGCAGCGGCTTCACCGGCCCGCGCTATCTCACCGTTGCACCCAACGGCGATGTGTTCGTGGCCGAGCAGAACGCCGGCAAGGTCAAGGTGCTGCGTCCGGGCGCCAACGGCGCCGCACCGACGGTCGAGACCTTCGCCGAGAATATTCGTGGCGTATTCGGCGTGGCGCTCTATCCGGCTACTGACCCGCAATGGGTCTATGTAGCGGAGAGCAATTCCATCAAGCGTTTTGCATACCGCACCGGAGACATGAAGGCCAGCGGCGCGCCCGAGACGGTCATCGCCACATTGGCGGCGAGCACTGGCGGCCACGTGACACGCGACATCGCGTTCACCCAGGACGGCTCGCGCATGCTGGTCTCCATTGGCTCGCAAGGGAATCTGCCGCAGGGCCAGGAACCTGCGAGAACACCGGAGGAACTGGCCGCATTCGAGCAGGCTAATGGGGTGGGCGCGGCGTGGGGCAATGATACCGGCCGCGCTGGCGTCATCTCCTTCACGCCGACGGGCCAGGACCGGCGATCATTCGCCAACGGCTTGCGCAACTGCGTGGCGCTGGAACGCAACCCCATCAACAACGATTTCTACTGCTCGGTGAATGAGCGCGACGGCATGGGCGATCGCCTGGTGCCGGACTACTTCACACGGGTGCGCGAAGGCGCATTCTACGGTTGGCCCTGGTACTACATCGGCGCCAATGCCGAGCCACGCATCGCGACCGCTCGGGCGGACCTTGCCACCAAGGTTGCAACGCCCGATGTGCTGTTTCAGGCGCACTCGGCGGCCGTTGGCAGCGCTTTTTATCCGGCGAACATTGCTGGGCCCAGCGCTTTTCCCACCCAATACCGCGGCGACGCCTTCGTCACCCTGCATGGCTCGTGGAACCACTCATCGCGCACCGGCTACAAAGTTGTGCGGGTACGGATGAACAACGGCGTGCCGACAGGTGAATACGAGGACTTTGTCACCGGCTTCGTCGCCGCTGGCGGCGCGGTGTGGGGTCGCCCGTCGGGCATTGCGGTGATGAACGATGGTTCGCTGCTGTTCACCGATCCTGAGGGCAACAAGCTCTGGCGTGTGACGCATGGCGGCCAATAAGTCGTTTCCCATGAACCGCACCACCCTTGCCGCACTTGCCCTTCTTGCCATCGCCACGTCGTCATCGTCCGTGGCGGCGGAGATCGTCATCGCGGATGGCCGGACCCAGCCGGAAAACCTGACTGTCACCCCGGATGGTGATGTCATCGTGGGAAGCTTCACCACGCCGGTCATCAGCCGCGTGAGGAAAGATGGCACCACTGCCGAGACCTTCGTCGACCTGACCAATGACGGTGGCGGCACCACGCTGGGAGTGCTGTCCGATCCGGCCAATGGCACCTTGTGGGCTTGCCAGTCGACTGCAGGCGCCGGGGGACGCACCACCCACCTGCGCGGATTCGACTTGAAGACCGGAGCCGCGAAGCTGCGCTGGACGCTGCCCAGCCCGTCCACCTGCAATGACTTCGCGGTCGCGCCGGATAAATCGCTCTACGTTGCGGACACCAGTGGCAAGATCTATCGCCTGCCAGCCGGCGCTGCAGACGCCACCCTGGTGCTGGATGGGCAGGTGGTGGCCGGCATCGACGGCATCGCCTTCTTCAATGGCGCGCTCTACTACAACAGCATTTTTTCCGGCAAGGTCTATCGCGTGCCGCTGGATGCCTCAGGCAAGGCCGGCACTCCGGTTGAGATCACGCTGGACCAGCCTCTCAATGGTCCAGATGGCATGCGCCCGGGGGGCAACTTGCTGTTCGTGGCAGAACAGCGTGCGAATCGGATCGTATCGCTGGCATTCACCGGTGACAGCGCCAAGGTGACTGTGGTCAAGGACAGCCTGCTACGCCCAACCGGTGTTCAGCCGGATGGGAATACGTTGTGGTATGCCGAACTCACGCCGGGTCGGATAACGTCCATGCCGATATCGCAGTAGCGCGTCAGGCTTTATCTGGCGCAGCGACGGCGGTTACCGATGCTCCGGTAATCGGATGACGGTAATGGAACGGCATGAATTGTCGCCCCAGAGCCTCAACCGGAGGCGTTGGCGCACGCTGGGGTGGAAACGTGGCACTGGCCGCCGCACTTTGAAACCACATGTAGTCGTACTCGTGCGAGACGTAGTACGTCGGCACCCAGAACAAGACCCCGAGCTTCCAGGTTCCGTTTTCACGGATGTAGGTGTTTTCGTAAATCCCTTCGGCGTACATCATCGCCCCGCCACTCAATGCGCCGGGCGGCCCGGCGTTGCCGGCAGACGCAACTGGCGCATTGCCGGGGATCTGCTGTCGCTGCGGACCGCCGCCACCCTGGATGATCGCGCGCCAGCGGCCCTGCGCATGCTGGCGATCTGGCGCGACCGTCACGATTCCCTGGCTCTGGGTATGGTTGATCACCTGCTGGCGCCGCAGACCGGTGAACCCGCCGCCGTTCACGTCGCGCAGGAACTTCAGGATGTTGTCCTTGCCGATATAGCGCCCGCGGCTGCCGATTTCGATCGCAGCGCCCTTCTCGGCGAAGAGATCTGCCATCGGCTCCCACAGGCACAGGTCGATGTAGTAGCCGTAGGATCGCTGCAGACGCTTGATCTCCTCGATGTCTTCGAGCTTGCCGAGACGATCCTCCAGCACCGTCTCCAGCTTGTGTTCCAGATCTGTAATGCGCTTGAGCAGGTCGTCGCGACTTTCCATTGCAATATCCTCTTCAGGCAGTCAGATCTTCCGGGCAATTCATGAACATGAAATATAGGGGCTAGGCGATTCTAGTGTCTTATCGGAGGGCTTTGCAGGGTCCATCATTGATCCTTGGCTCTGCGAGAGCTTCCTTACAAGGAAAGACGCATGCGGCCGCTACCTCTTCCTCGCCATGGAGGCGACGCTTCGTGCACGTGAGCAAGCCATCATGCCCCCGGCGCACCGATTGAACCGCCCTTCCAGATGGGATTCAGAAGGAGCAGACATGGAAACAGCAGAACCTCTCGGCATCCAGCGACGCACATTTCTTGCTGGCAGCGGCTTCCTCGCAGCCCTGCCAATGATTGGCGGAGCAATGGCACAAGCGGCGGAGACACCAGCGCGTGCTGTCAGCTATCCGGCTACCACTGCCAGCGGAAGGCGGAGGCTCGGAACGCTGGAGGTGTCCAGCATCGGCCTGGGCGTCCAGAACATGAGCCGGACCTACCAGACGACGGTGCCGAGTCGCCCTGAGATGCACAACATCATCCGCACGGCGTTCGACCGGGGCGTCACCTTCTTTGATGCCGCGGAAGCCTATGGCCCGCATGAGGTCGAGCGCATCCTCGGTGAGGGAATCGCGGCATTCAGGAACCAGGTGACAATCACCTCCAAGTTTGGCTGGGACGTCGATCTGGTGACCGGCGAACGCCGGCCCGGGCTGATCAGTCGCCCGGATCACATCAAGCTCGCAGTCGATGGAATGCTGAAGCGGCTGCGCACCGATCGCATTGATCTTCTCTATCAGCACCGCGTTGATCCGAAAGTCCCCATCGAGGATGTGGCAGGCGCGATCAAGGATCTGAAGGCACAGGGCAAGGTGCTGCATTGGGGTCTGTGCGAGATGGGTCTGGATACCTTACGGCGGGCGCACGCGGAGCTGCCCGTGACCGCCGTACAAAGCGAATATTCCATGCTCTGGCGCGGACCAGAGCAGCAAGTCCTTGCGCTCTGCGAACGGCTGGGCATCGGCTTCGTGCCATGGAGCCCTCTCGGTGTGGGCTTTCTGACCGGCGCAATAGACGCGCGCACTCGATTTGCAGATGGCGACATTCGAAAGGTCGAAGGCCGTTTCGCGCCTGAGAATCTCGAGAACAATCTCCAGCTGGTCACGCTTCTCAAGACCTGGGCACAGCGCAAGTCCGCGACCCCGGCGCAGATTGCGCTGGCGTGGCTGATGGCCCAGAAGCCCTGGATCGTTCCGATTCCAGGGACGACGCAGATGGCTCACATGATCGAGAACATCGGCGCCACGGCTGTCCGGTTCACGCCCGCAGAAACAACGGAGCTCAACACCGCAGTCGCGGCAATCACGGTGCAGGGCTCACGCCTTCCCGATTCCGTACTGGTCTTCTCCGGGGTTGATGCTCCCCCACGCAAATAGGCCCGCGTCGTGCAGACCGTGACATTGAACAATGGGATCGACATGCCGGTGGCCGGATACGGCGTCTTCCAGATTCCCGATGCAGCGGAGTGCACCCGTTGCGTGATCGATGCCATTCAAGCCGGCTACCGACTGATCGACACAGCCGCTTCATACATGAACGAGGCGGCGGTTGGTGACGGACTTCGCCAGAGCGGGGTCGCGCGGGAAGAACTTTTTGTCACTACGAAGCTCTGGGTCCAGAACACCGGCTATGAGGAGACGCAGAAAGCCATCAACGCCTCGCTGAAGCGCCTTCAGATCGACTATCTCGATCTGTATCTCATCCATCAGCCCTATGGAGACGTGCATGGCTCCTGGCGGGCGATGGAGGAGGCGCACCGCTCCGGGAAGCTGCGCGCCATCGGAGTGAGCAACTTTCAACCTGACAGACTGATGGATATTGCCGCCTTCAACGAGATCAAGCCCGCCGTCAACCAGATCGAAATCAACCCGTTCCAGCAGCAGGAAGAAAGTGTGGCCTTCATGCGTGAGCTCGGCGTGCAGCCGGAAGCCTGGGCTCCGTTTGGTGAGGGCAGGAATGATCTGTTTACCAACCCGACACTGCACGCGATCGCCGGGAAACATTCCAGGAGCATTGGTCAGGTCGTTCTGCGCTGGGTCATTCAGCGGGGCATTGTCGCCCTGGCCAAGACGGTGCGGAAGGAGCGAATGGCTGAAAATCTCGCGATCTTCGATTTCGTCCTGGACACCGAAGACATGACGCTCATCGCGGCGCTGGAGACGGGTGGAAGCCTGTTCTTCTCGCACCGGGATCCGAAGATCGTCAAATGGATGAGTGAAAGAACGCTGGAGATATAGGCGCCGCCAGTAGGTATCAGTGGGTGCGGGGGACTAGCGCGCTGGGCGGTCGCGCATCGCGATCGAGGGACAGGCCCATGGGCTTCAGGTATTCCTCTTTGAGGATTTCGCCGGGATGAACCGGTCGCATGCCGTTCTTCGATGCCATCGCTTCCTGTCCGTCACCGGCGAAAATCCTATAACGTTTAACCTGATCGTCGAGAACGGTGGTCCTGCCGCCACCGCAGTTCCCGCACTGACGCAGGCCGGGATATGATCCGGCGCACGCATGAAAAGGCAGGAAATAGACCATCGCACGCTGAAGCTCATGGTGGCCGTCGTGGCCTTCTTCCTTGCCAGCGTTACCAGTCTTCTGGCGGGCAACGCGATCAATTCCATCAGCGGCTCTTATCAACACGGCGGCGCGGCGCGTGACACCTTCGTGGGAGCCATGTTTGCCATCTCGGCGTTCATGGCGGCCTACAACGGACTCAGCCGCAAGGAAGGCGTGCTGGCGCGCCTGGTTGCGGTAGCGGCCCTGGGCGTGGCACTGTTTCCCAGCGGCTCGATCGATGACGGCACCATGGTGTCACGCGTGCACGCCGTTGCATCGGTGGTGATGTTCCTGTCACTGGCCGGCATGTGCCACGTGTTCCGTTCTCGCGCACTGCGAAAGGAAAACAGGCCCGCCGACCGCCGGGCGCGGATCTACAGGATTTGCGCCGTGGTCATGGTGGCTTCCATGAGCGTGGTCGTCATCGATCACTTCACGGGGCGCGTGATCATCCACAACCTTCCCCGGCTCGTTTTCTATTGCGAGATGCTGGCATTGCTGGCCTTCGGAGTGGCGTGGCTGGCCGCAAGCCAGGTTTTGCCCTGGATTACCGCGCCGCACGAGCGCTGGTTTTGAAGCGAGTAGTTGATCCGCAACGTTCGTTGGGCGGATCGCAAGAAACGGGATGCACTCCCGTCGCACCTTGGCCAGAGTTCGCGCTTCCGTACACAGGGAGTGCAGAACATGATGCTGGACAACAAGATCGTCATTGTCACCGGAGCGAGCAGCGGCATTGGCGCCGCCGCAGCGCTGCTGTTCGCCGCGGAGGGCGCCAGCGTAGTGCTCGGCGCACGACGACCTGCAGAACTGCAGGCCGTGGTGAGCCGGATTATCCAGGCTGGGGGCAAAGCCGTCGCACTGGCCGGTGACGTGCGCGATGCCGGCTATGCCAGCGCACTGGTCGATAAGGCCGTGCAGACCTGGGGCGGGCTGGACGGCGCGTTCAACAACGCAGGAACACTTGGAACCATGGGGCCTGTCGAGGGAATGTCGCTCGAGCAATGGAATGAGGTCATGGAGATCAACCTCACCAGCGCCTTCCTGGCTGCCAGGGCGCAGATTCCCGCGATGCGGCAGCGCGGAGGCGGTTCAATCGTATTCACCGCTTCCTTCGTCGGCTTCAGCAACGGCGGTCTTCCGGGGATGGGCGCGTATGCGGCGTCCAAGGCCGGGATGATCGGCCTCGCAAAATCGCTGGCATCCGATCACGCGGCGGAGGGAATCCGCGTCAACGCACTGCTGCCCGGCGGCACGCTGACGCCGATGGGTGGCAGCGACCCCGCCCTGCTGGCGCAGATTGCGCAACTGCATCCGGTGAAGCGGCTGGCGAGTCCGGACGAGATCGCCCAGGCGGCGTTGTTCCTGCTCTCGGACCGGGCTTCTTTCATCACCGGCAGCCCGATGATGGTGGACGGAGGCGTATCGGTGCGGCTGATGTAACCGCAGCGCCTCAGCTCAACCCGCCGCCCTCTTCCTGTCACCCGCCTCGAAATGGGCGATCTGGTCAGCCTGAGCCTTCTTGAATGAGGCGCGATCGGTCACACGGGTGACATAGGCTTCCGTCGCCGGCCGGTGACCAAATGCGCGCACATCCGGAACGCGCAGCACATCCGCCATCAACAGGTCTGCGATGGTGAAGCGACCGGCAGCCAGCCATTCCTGCCCGCCCAGCACTCTTTCCATATGGTCGAAGCGGCTGCTCATCCATCCGGTCAATTGATTGTTCGCATCGCCGCACATCTTCAGGAACCACCAGGGCACGCTGACCATCTCGATGGAGTTGAGCGCGGCAATGGTCCATTGCAGGGTTTCTGCTTCCCCTGCCTGATCGCGTGGCATCAGCTTTTCGCTCTTGCGGGCCAAGTGCAGCAGTCCGGCACCGCTTTCGAATAGCTCCAGCTCGCCGTCCTTCAGGTACGGCACCTGGCCGAAGGGCTGATGCGCCAGGTGATTGGTCTCGCGGCCATCGAACGGGACCGTTCGGACTGCGTAAGGAAGGCCCGCTTCCTCGCACGCCCATCTCAGCCTCAGATCCCGCACGAAACCACGCGGGCCGTTGGGAACCCAGTCGTAGGTCCAGATGATCAGTTCGTTCATGTCGGCACGTCCCTTCCTTTACTTGCGGATGCTACTCCGATGCTTCCCGGAGCATAATCGGCGCGACGGCGCGGGGGCGCGGGGGCGCGGGGGCGCGGGGGCGCGGGGGCGCTGTACAACAAGAAAAGGGGCAGATCATGACGAGCACTCGAAAAGTGGCGGCAAAGGTCGCAGCATGCCTGGCCTTGGGCGCATTGCTGGGCGCGACCATCGCAGGATGCAACGGGATGAGCACCCCTCCGCCAGCGGCCGCCGGCACGGTGGCCGGCATGTCCACCGAACGCCTGCAGCGCCTCGACGCCCACTTCCATCAATTGGTAGACGAAGGAAAGATCGCCGGCGTCGTCACCTGGGTCGCACGCCACGGGCAGGTGGTACACGAGGATGCCTACGGCCTGGCGGACATCGCGGCGAAACGCCCGATGACGAAGGACTCCTACTTCTACGTGTATTCGATGACCAAGCCCATCACCAGCGTGGCGCTGCTGATGCTGTATGAGGAGGGCCGCTTCCAGCTTTCCGATCCCATCGCGCTGTACCTGCCGGAACTGGCCAACCTGAAGCTGTATGACGGCGATGGTCCCGGCGGCCGCATGAACCTCAAGGATCCTGCGCGCCAGCCGACCATCGAAGATGTGTTCCGCCACACGGCGGGGTTCCTTTATGGTCCGGCCGGCAAACGCAGCCTCGATAAGGCCTACGGTGAAGCAAACGTGCTGGGCGGCACGCTGGCGGATGTTCCCAAACGCCTGAGCACCCTGCCGCTGGCCTACGAGCCTGGAACGCAGTGGATCTACTCCGTGTCGCACGATGTGCAGGCGCGACTGGTGGAAGTGCTGTCCGGAATGCCCTTCGATGAGTTCGTCCGCAAGCGAATCCTCGAGCCGCTCGCCCTGAAGCACACCCTGTTCGGTCGCCCCGAAGCGCTCAAGGACCAGTTCGCCGTCATCTACAACGTGGACCCCGCGGGCAAGCTGGTCGCGTCGGCAGCGCTGGATGCGCCCGGCGCCGCCACGAAGGTGCTCGGCGGGTTCAGCCTTTCTGCCACCGCCGCCGACTACGGCCGCTTCGCCCAGATGCTGGTGAACTCCGGCGAACTCGACGGCGTGCGGCTGCTCTCGCGCAAGACCATCGACCTGATGGACTCCAACCACCTGCCGCAAGGCGTGGCGCGCGGCGCGGCCGGCGGTGGTACGGCAGAAGGAGAAGGCTACGGGCTTGGCGTGCGCGTGGTGACCAATCCCGCGCAGGCCAGGAACCTCACGTCCCAGGGAACCTTCGGCTGGTCGGGTGCCGCCGGTACGCATTTCTTCGTGGATCGCAGCGAGGATCTGGTCGCCGTGTTCATGATCCAGAAGATGAACTCGCCGGATGGCCCGGGAATGGGCGCGCAATTCGAAACGCTGGTTTACCAGGCCATCGTCGATTGAGCGCCTTTTGACTACCGCGGGATTGGATCCAGGTATTCGTCTGCGGTGATCTGCCCGTCCCCGCTGAGGTCGTACTCGGCGAACAGGGCCTGCATCTGCTGCGCGAAGCCTGGCGCCTCCAGGTCGAAGGCATAGTCGGACTTCACCAGCATGTAGTCGCGGGGGAAGCGGATGAGGGGCACGGCACCGATCTGGCTGCGACGGACCATTTCGCGCCGCAGCGCGATGTCGAGCACGTAGTCGGGAAACACCGCTCCGACGGTCTGCGTCCCGAGGGGAGACAGAAACAGAACCCCCTCGCCTTCAACCACGGGCATGTTCGCCGCGGACTTCACTGCGGCGCATTGCTTCAACGCGGCCTCTGGCGCCGTGCCGGCTGCCGGTGACGCCAGTGCGACCTTCGGCCACAGGCTCATCGCCTGCTGCAGCATCGGCGCACAGGCTTCAGGATGGTGGTTGCCGGCATAGGCGTGCACGACAAAGAACGCGCCGGGATGCTCGGCTTCCACGCGGCCCCGCAACCAGGTGTCGCTGCCGAAATGCTGGCTGCCATAGATGACCAGCGCTTTCTTCTTCTTCGCCAGAATGTTGCTGGCGATGAGGCTGGCCGGGTAAGTCTCGCGCGCATTGAAGGCGGCCATCACCTGCTCACGGGTTGCGGTGGGCCAGTCGATGGGCGGTTCGCCCAGCCAGACGCGGATGCGGCGCGCTGCGGGCAGCGACTTGTTCACGGCGCGCACTGCGGCGAAGAACTTCGCATAGCCGACAATCCCTGCCGGCGGGCTCCATCCCACCGTATCGCTCCATATCTTGCGCAGGTCGACATAAGGCACCGATTCGCCCGCAACATAGCGATCGATGATGGCCTGCTGTCCGGAAGCACCGAATTCGACAACTACGTTGCCCACCTCACGCGCAAAGCGTGGATCGCGGATCAGGTCGGCATAGAAGGCGGCTTCCACCTCCAGGCCGTGCACGTCGCCCAGCCCCACCAGTGGATAGGTCTTGAAGGCCTCGAACAGGCCATCGATGGCCGGCTGCACGACGGTCTTGCCAGGGGCTGCCGGATCCGCGGCAGCGGATGCTGCAAGGCCGGGAGCCATCATCAGCAATGCGCCAAGGAATCCTGCTGCCCGTCTCATGTGCACTCCGCTGCAATCCAGCGGCGATGATACCTGTCAACGCGCAGCCAGCGTAGGACACACCCTACTCTTTCAATATCATCCAGACGCTATCTCCCTGTCGCGCGCAGCGTCAATCTCGCGCACACAAGGAGAATCACATCATGGGTATTCTTAAATTTCTGGGCATCGCCGTCATTGTGTTGTGGCTGGTGCTCTGGCTTGCAGTAAAGGTTACGTTCGGCGCCATCCATCTGCTGGCGGTGGTCGGCGTGGTCATGCTGGTAGCCGGTCTGATGAAATCCTCCACGCGTTAGCGCGACTTCCCCACATGCGGGAGAAGCATGGCATTGCTCGACTCGCTGGTGAGTACCTCGGCGCGCGTCGCGGTTAACGCCTCGCGTCTCGCAAAAATACGTGCGCTCGCCGACTGTCTCGCCGAACTGCCGGCCTCCGAAATCGAAATCGCGGTGCACTATCTGGCGGGAACGCTGCCACAGGGCCGGATAGGCGTCGGCTTCCGCACGCTGCAGGCCGCCAGGAAGCGCGAGCCGGCCGCCACGCCCACGCTGGAGATCAGCGAGGTCGACGCCACCATCCAGGCGCTTTCGTCCAGCACCGGCGCTGGTTCGACTGCCCGGCGCGAGGCCTTGCTGGGGGCGCTATTCGGCAGGGCCACCGCAGCAGAACAGCACTTCCTGCTGCGGCTGCTCGCCGGCGAACTGCGGCAAGGTGCGCTGGATGGTGTGATGGTCGATGCCATCGCCGCGGCTTCCAGGCTTTCCCCTGTCCTGGTCCGCCGCGCTGCGATGTATGCGCCGGGGCTGGGCCGACTTGCCTCTGCGGCAAGGATGGGGGAGCGCGGCTTGCAGCAGTTCCAGCTGCGGCTGTTCGAACCGGTGGTGCCCATGCTGGCGCAGACCGCTGCAGATGTGGAAGAAGCCCTGCGCGAACTCGCAGCGCCAGTGCAGTTCGAATGGAAGATGGACGGCGCCCGCATCCAGGTGCACAAGCGCGGCGATGAGACGCGCATCTACACCCGGGCACTCAATGACATCACGACTGCCATTCCGGAGATCGTGGCCCAGGTGCAGCAGCTGCCGGCGAAAGAACTGATTCTCGATGGCGAGACGCTGGCTTACACCGCCGGCGGACGGCCGCATCCGTTCCAGGTGAGCATGCGGCGATTCGGCCGCAAGCTGAATGTGCAGGCGATGCTGAAGGAACTGCCCATGCGCGCCTTCTATTTCGACTGCCTGCTGCTGGACGGCGCCGTGCTGGCGGATCGCCCGATGGAAGAGCGTGTCGCGGCGCTGGACAACGCAGTGCCAGCGGAGCAGCGGATTCCGCGCCTGGTAACTGCCGATGAATCTGCAGCGGCCGCGTTCTACGCCGTAGCGCTGGCGGCCGGCCACGAAGGGGTGATGGCGAAGTCGCTTGCTTCGCCGTACGAAGCCGGCAACCGCGGCGCCAACTGGTTCAAGATCAAGAAGGCCCACACCCTTGACCTGGTGATCCTCGCCGCGGAGTGGGGCAACGGCCGCCGCGAGGGCTGGCTGTCGAATCTGCACCTGGGCGCACGAGATCCGGCCACCGGTGAATACGTGATGCTGGGCAAGACCTTCAAGGGTCTCACGGAAGCCATGCTGGAATGGCAGACGCAGGAGCTGCTGGCGCGCGAGATCCGGCGCGACGCGATAACGGTGTATGTGCGACCCGAGCTCGTGGTGGAAATCGCCTTCAGTGACCTGCAGGCCAGCCCCCGCTATCCGGGCGGCCTTGCGCTGCGTCTGGCGAGAGTAAAACGTTTTCGCGACGACAAGCGCGCGGACGAAGCAGACGACATGGACAACGTGCGGCGCATTCACGCACACCAGGGTTGATCTTGGCTGTGGGAGTGCTCCGACGGAGCTATCTGCGCAAATCCCACTGTTGAAGGTACAACGCGCCGCTGCGCGCGCTGGAACCCTTCGTCCATCCTGTTGCCCATCGCAGGACCGCACTGCAATTCCATCAAGGTGCAGCACGAAAGCTTATCGATCCGTCTTCGCGCTCGCCCTGCCGCTGTTGGCGATGCAGGCCTGTGCCTCCTATAAACCTTCCAGCGAACTCACCACGCAGATGGCCCGCACCGAGGTTGTCATCCAGCAGGCAGACAGCAATGGCGTGGCCGTGAATTCCCTGCCAGAACTGCAGTCCGCAAAGGACAAGTACGCCAAGGCAAAGTCGGCAATGGCGAAGAAGTCCGCTGATGGCGACCGCGAAGCACTGCAGCTGGCGAAGCAGGCAGAAGTCGATGCCCAGTACGCTTCCGCCAAGGCGCAGTCCACTACGCAGCAAACCGCGGCAAACGATGCGCAGAAAGGCGTCGATGCCCTCAGGCAGGAAGCAGATCGCAACGCGGCGGCGCCAGCCGCCACGTCGCCCTGAACAGGAGATCGATCATGAATATCAGCAAATCCCATCTCGCAGTTGCTTCGGCCGTGGCCATCGTCATGGCGGCTTGCAGTTCCACCCCGCCTCCGAACAATGACCTCGCCAATGCGCGCGTAGCAGTGCAGCAGGTGGAGTCTTCCCCGGACGCGGGTAAGTACGCGGCTGCGGAAGTGGCCGCGGCCCATAAAGCCTTGCTTGAAGCCGACCGCCTGGCGGAAAAGAAAAAGTCCGCGAAAGATATCCAGCAGCAGGCGTATATGGCTCAGCGCCACGCCGATATCGCCACGCAGCAGATCGCCAAGGGGCAGGCAGAAGAGAAAACCGCCGCTGCCGAAGCAGAGCGCCAGAAGGTAGTGCTGCAGGCGCGCGAGCAGGAAGCTGCCGCAGCGCGCGCGCAGGCCGAGGCGGCCAAGCTGGAGGCGCAGCGCACGACTTCGGATCTGGAAGCCCAGCTGCGGGATCTCCAGGCCAAGCAGACCGATCGTGGCATGGTGCTGACCTTGGGCGATGTGCTGTTCGATACAGGGCAGGCCACGCTGAAGCCGGGTGCAGCCAGCACCATCGATCGCCTGGCCAGCTTTCTCACCGAAGCGCCTGATCGCTCGCTCACCATCGAAGGCCACACCGACAGCATGGGCTCGGATGCCTTCAATCTGTCGCTGTCGGAGAGCCGGGCTGACGCGGTGAAGGCGGCACTGGTGGCCAAGGGCATCGGCGCCGAGCGCATCGTTACCGTGGGCAAGGGTGAGTCTTCACCGGTAGCCAGCAATGACAACTCCGCGGGCCGCCAGCAGAACCGTCGCGTCGAGATCATTATCTCCAACCCCGACAAGGTTGCCGACGCGCGCTGAGCCTGGCCCATCAAGGTAGCCGCTTGCGGCTTGCCTGGACGGAAGAAAGGCGGGATTCCCGCCTTTCTTTTTGTTCCCACGGCGGTTGCGTATTCTTGCCCCCGCATGACTACCGCCCGCCGCATCGCGCACCTCGACATGGACGCCTTCTTCGCGTCGGTTGAACTGCTGCGCTATCCGCAGCTGAAGGGGCTACCGGTAGTAATCGGCGGCCCGCGGCGCCGGCAAGACGATGTGCTGGCGCAGGCGCCGCTGGACCAGATTCCGGTGGAAGCCTTTCCCCGGCTGGATGGCTATGCCGGGCGCGGCGTGGCCACCACTGCCACCTATGCTGCACGCAAGTTTGGCGTGGGTTCCGCCATGGGACTGATGAAGGCGGCCAAGCTCTGCCCGCACGCCATCCTGTTACCAGTGGACTTCGAGGAGATCCGGCGCATCTCCCGCCTGTTCAAGCAGGCGGTCACCGGCATCGCACCGGTCATGGAGGATCGCGGCATCGATGAGGTATACATCGACTTCACCGATGTGCCAGGCAGCGAACGCGAAGGCGGCCGCGAACTGGCGCGTACCATCCAGCAGCGCATCTTCGAAGTCACCGGCCTCACCTGCTCCATCGGCGTGGCGCCCAACAAGCTGCTGGCCAAGCTGGCCAGCGAGTTCGACAAGCCCAACGGCATCAGCATCGTCACGCTCGAGGACCTGCAGACGCGGATCTGGCCGCTGGCCTGCCGCAAGGTCAATGGCATCGGCCCGCGCACGGATGAGAAGCTGCAGGCACGCGGCATCCATACCGTGGGGGATCTGGCCGCACGGGAACCAGAATGGCTGATCGAGCACTTCGGCAGGAGCTATGGCGCATGGCTGCACGAGGCCAGCTGGGGGCGCGATGAGCGCGCGGTGGTGACGGAAAGCGAGCCGGTCAGCATCAGCCGTGAGACCACCTTCGAACGCGATCTGCACGCGGTACGCGACCGCGCCGAGCTAAGCACCATCTTCACGCGCCTGTGCCAGCAGGTGGCCGCGGACCTGCAGCGCAAGGGTTACGCCGGCAGGACCATCGGCATCAAGCTGCGCTTCGAGAATTTCCACAGCGTCACGCGCGATACCACCATCGAACAGCATACGGCCGATGCCACAACTATCCGGCGCCAGGCAGGACTGAACCTGAAGCGCGTGGATCTTTCCCGCCGCATCCGCCTGCTTGGCGTGCGCGTGGGCAAACTTGTCAAGACTGGAATCGATGAGGCACCAGCGCCAGACAGAATGCTCCCCGATGTCTCGTCAGACGATGCCCACGCAGCGCTCACTGGATTCTCACTCGCTGAATAGCGGGTTTCGATGTCGACGCTTTTGACAGCGTCCTGCCTCAGTCGATGACAAAAACATCGAAACATCTCCTACCTGAGTGTCGGAGGTGTCCTAGCGACCGCAGACACGCTGGCGCTGATACTTCTTCTCACCGGCGACCCGTCCGGAAGGAATCTTGGGAACAAGGAGAAACACAAGTGAAGAAGTTAACCTACGTGGCAGGTCTCACAGCGCTCGGACTCGCGCTGCAAGCCAATGCCGCACTCGTACTTGATCCGACTGTCACGGCGGGCTTCCTGCCGGGATCATCGGGTATCGACCCTGGCAATGACCTGCCGAACAGCCCCCCGGCCATCCGCTTCGGCCAGTTGGCAGTGACGCAGGACGGCGTGGTGGAGTTCTTCTACACGGGCAATGAAGCCGGGTATGCGAACACCATACACGTCGATGGAACCTCGTACACGGCGGCGCCGAACTTCATGCCACCTGACACCTCCATCGGCTCGCTGGACGTAACCGCTGGCACCTTCGTGGACTTCGGGTTCTGCACCAGCGGTGGTGCAAGTGTTGGTGCGTTCGGCCTGTGTGCGTCCAACGACTCCGCCGCATCGCTGATCGCCCAGTTCAACTTCCAGGCGAGCCCGGGGGATGAGCCTGGTTATCGCAGCATCGGCTACCGCGCGCTGTCCAGCTACGATCCGGCTTCGGGTCTGAGTAATGCGGCGGTGAGCACGTATGCACCCAACTCGACCCTCGACAGCCCGCTATGGGCCATCTTCTGGGATGACTCAGGCGCCGGGAATGACGACGACTACGACGATTTCATCGCCGTGGCGCGCTTCACTCCTCATGGCGCGACCCCGGTTGATGTCTCCGAGCCGCTGACTCTGGCACTGCTTGGCAGTGGCCTGTTCGGCATCGGCGCCATGCGCCGCCGCGTAAAGGGCTAAGCCCGCGCGGAAAGCGGCTGGCCGGTTGCCCTGCCGGCCGCGGGATGCGACGCTACGGGTGAGAACAAGATCTCGCCCGTAGCGTCCGTTCTTTTCAGGGGTAATCACGTGAGCCATCGCTTCCGTCCGATTCTGGTGCGGGCTGCCGCGCTTTGTCTTGCCGGCCTGCTGCTGCAGAGCTGCGTATCTTACAAGCCCGAAGCTCCGGCCAAGCCTGAAGCACCGCTGACACCCATCCGGGTCGCCGGCGCGCGGTGGATCGAACTGTCACCCGTACTGGTGGCCGCCAACAGCTTCTATCCGCAGAAGATCGACGTACCCTCTGGCGGCGTGGTCAGCATCACCCGCAACCAAACCGACCTGGCCACCAATGCGGAAACGCAACTGCTGCGCGAGTCGGTGAACAACCCGGACCTGCGCATCATCATGACCGTCTCCGAGAGCTTCTATCGTCTTGTGGCGCGGCGCTCGGCGGGCATCAGCAAGTTGTCGGACCTCAAGGGCAAGCGCGTCCTCGTACCGCGCAATACTTCCGCGCAGTACTACATGGTGGCCATGTTGCGCAGTGCCGGACTGAAGGAAGAAGACGTCACGGTGGTGACCTTGCCCGCGCCGGCGGCGGGGACACCGCCCAGCAGATTCCGGATGGCGGAAGCCCTGGCCCGCGGCGAGGCGGATTTCATGGCCAGCTTCGAGCCAGAACCCGCAGAAGCCGTCCGGCTGCTGGGGAAAGATGCCATCGTGCTGCAGGACCGGAAGGTGTATCGCGAGGCATTCAACCTGCATGCCCGGGCGCCGGATCTGAAAGATCCCGAGAAGCGCCGCGCCATCGTCGCCTTCGTGCGGGCTGCGGCCCAGGCCACCAAGGCATTGAAGAAGGATCCCAAGCCCTACTGGCCGCATATCTCCAGCGTGCTCGGCTTCACCGAGGAGCAGATCAGCTGGGGCTGGCCGGAGACTGAATTTCCGGTGGAGATCATCCCGGACATGCTCGATGTGCTGGAGACCGAAGAAGTCTGGGTGGCCAGGCTCACCAATCGCGCGCCCCGCAGCCGTGCGGAACTGGAGAAGCTCATCGACCGATCCGTGGTGAAAGAGGCCCTGGCATCGAAGTGAAGCCCGGGCGTCGGGTCAGTCGAATTCGCTGAGGATGCTCTGGTACTTCTCGATGTACCAGCGATTCTCATTGTTGTATTTGGGGATGGGAACGGGAACTACGTCTGCCCCCGCTTCCTTCCACAGGCAGGGGCAGACCACCTGCTGCCCTTCCTGCTCTTCTCCCGCCGGACGCAGCTCATCGAGGCTGACGCCCATCCGCTGGATGACACGATAGAGCTTCGTGACGTTCTTCGGCCCGCCGTTGTAGGCGGCCACCGGGAAGATGCCCAGCACCTTCATGTTGTCGTGATACGCCAGGCGGATATCCGGTGACATCTGCGCCAGTTCGATGTCGAACAGGCAGATCGCCGCCTTCATGACGTTCAGCAGATCCGTGGCGCCGCGCTCGAAGTTCGGATCGATCTTCGCCCCGGGGCAGCGGCGGACCACCAGCGAATAAGTGCCATTGCCCCTGCGGTTCGTGAACTGCATGGGGCCGATGGCCGCCGCGCGTGACACGCTGTAGCGGTAGGCCTCCTGGCGCTTCAGGCCGTACTGGCTCAGCACTTCGTTGAAGGCATTTTCCTTGTTCTCCACGAAGTCGCGGTCGTCCGTCTGTTCGATCACCGCCAGCGTGGTGATGACTTCAGGCGGCACCACGTCCGCAAGCAGTTCTCCCGGGTACGCCGCGGACAGCACATGCGCCTGGCGCAGGTCGGCTACGGCCTTGCGGGCCGTGGAAAGCAGGAAGTCCTTGCCGCCGCTGACGAAAATCGGATCCAGCGTGTCCTCGGTGAACGGCAGGTACACGATGGGCTTGGCCGTCTCGGCCACGGCCCGCCACTTTTTCTTCTTCAGCAGTGCGCTGTCGAATACGGGGAATTTCCTGCCGTAGACCTTCAGCTGCTCATCGCCCTTTGAAAAGGCGAACATCAGCCGTTCGGCTCCGGTGCCCTTCACATGCCGCGCGGTAATACCCGGAGTGCGCACGATGAAGGGCATGGGCTTGCCGCCCGGCTTCCATTTGACCGGCGGGCGCGGGATCTCCACCTGCGCGATGGTCCATTCCATCTTCGCCTCGCTCCACAGGGCGAAGGCGACGGGACGGCCGCGCAGCACTTCCTTCTTGCCCTTGCCGGTGAAGGCGTACTGCAGCTGGACATCGCGCAGCAGGGTCTGCGCCTCGGACACCAGGTCATGGATCACTTCGTGCCGCGCGCGGCCCCGGACGATCACTTCTGCCAGCTCGTCGGAAGGTTTTTCCTCCCGGTGCTCGGTTTCAGCCACGACCAGGGGGACTTCCCCTCCTTCGGCTTTCTCCGCTTCGGCTTTTTCCGCCTCTACCTTCGCTTCCTCGGCCGGGGCCTCGGCATCCGGCTGGACAGCGGCTTCTTCCTCGACGACGGCTTCTCCTTCTTCGGAGAGGCTGGCCTTGGTCGCACAGGCAGCGCAGAGCAGGAACGTGAGGATAGAGAGTGCCTGGAGCACTCGGCCCATCGGTCGAACCACTAGGAAACTGCCAGCTCTGCCGCTGCGGCAGTTCTGGGCCGGCGCCGCACCGTTGCGCTGGCCGCGCTCCGGGCCACCTTCACTGCACAGAGGGCGGCAATGGCCCCGCAGGCCAGCGCCGTCAGGTCGAATCCCGCCATGATCCAGTCGCCCTGGGAAATGCTGTGTCCCAGATGGCGCGAGGTGGTCAGTGCATTCAGCACCGGCAGGAACCCGTAAGCGGCCGCGCACAGCCACAGCAGTTCCACCCGTGAGCGCTCGGGCGGCCGGATCATCGGCCAGGCGAACATGGCCGCCATCGTCAGATACATCGCATGCACTTCCCACTCGGCACGATTCTCCATGGCAACAGGCAGCAGGCGGTTGGCCCAGAAGTATGCCGCGATGGCGATCGGCATTCCGATAACTGTACCGACATTCAGCCGGTCGACGAGCCAGATGCCGAAGTGCAGCGGCTGATTCGCAGCCAGCAGCCGTGTCCGGCGCGCATTCGCCCACAGCAGCAGGCCGGTGGCGATCATCGCCGTGCCACCTACGCCCATGAACAGGAAAAGGATGCGCAGGAACCAGTTGGCGAACAAACCCTTGTGCAGGCCTTTCATCACATGATCGGTGTCGGCCGCAGCGTGGTCATCCGGCCTGAAGTCCTCGACCAGTGCGCCGTTGGCGCCATCGAACACCAGCATGTTCTCCGGGTAGGCGATGCTGACGGTCTCCTGCGGCTTCACCAGCACGCGGGCATTGGCGTCGCCCGGATTGCGCACTTCCACTGCAGTGGCGATGTTCCTGCCCCAGGTGCGGTCCACCTCATCCAGCAGTGAGGCCAGCGGCGCCAGCGGCACGTGCACGCTGGCTGCCTTGGGCAGATCCGGCTGCTGGTAGGGATAAACGCCCTGGTAGAACTGCAGGGCCGGGCGGCCGGAATCGGCATACAGCAGCTTCGGCACCGACGGCATGAACTGGTAGGTGAAGAACAGGAAGCCGCTGTAGGTGACGATGATATGGAACGGCAGCGCAGTGACGCTGAGCAGATTATGGCCATCCAGCCAGCTGCGCTGGCCCTTGCGGGGCCGGAAGGTGAAGAAGTCCTTGAAGATGTTCTTGTGCACGATGATGCCGGTGACCATGGCGGCGAACATCACCAGCGTCAGCACCATGATGACCAGGATGGCCTTGTCGTAGGGAATGTAGGCCAGCTGGTAGTGCATCTTGTACAGCACCTGTCCGCCGCCGGTATCGCGGGCGCTGTAGTCGATGGGGCGGCCCGTGTGCGGATCCAGTGTCTCGCGATGCGTGGCGCCGCGGGAATTGCCACCCGGCTGCTCCACCCACTGCACGTCCAGCGACGGCGCTTCGCGGCCCCCGATGAGCTGGATGTTCCAGCGCATGGCATCCGGCGCCACCTGCTGCAGGTACTGCTGCGCCACCGTGAGCTGTTCCCGCTGCGTGCCCGGTGCAGCGAAGTACGGCCGGTCCGGCGTCATCCAGTAGTCCACCTCTTTGTCCACATAGCCCAGCGTGCCGGTGAGGTATACGAAGTACAGCACCCAGCCCATGACCAGGCCGAGCCAGGTGTGCAGCCAGGACATGGACTGGCGGAAGCCTTCTTTCAAATGAGCCCCCTGTGGATCAGATACCAGGCATCGATCAGCACCAGCGGCAGAGCCACTACTCCCAGCCCCAGCCATGCCCGCGCTGCCGTGCGCGCGGCAAAGCACCAGATGATGATGCCGGTGTAGTACAGGTAGCCCGTCTGCGAAGAGAACAGCAACGCCTTGTAGTCGTGCCAGGGCAGTATGGCGGGCAATGCCACATGCAGCAGCGTTACGACTGCGTAACCTCCGGCGGCAGCCGCGACCGAGCGGGACAGCACGCTCCACCGGTATGCGGCATCGACGACTTTCAAAGCAGCAACCCCAGCGTGATCAGCACCACGCCGAACCCGCCGAACACCATGCTGCGGCGTGGACGATAGGTGAGCTGCATGATCAGCAGGAATGCGGCGAGAGCCAGGGCGGAAATCCACAGCGCTAGGCCAATCCACGGACCAGAGGCAAGGATGCTGGGCCACAGTGCCAGCAGCACGCAGGCATAGCCGGCCGTACGCAGCAGCCATCTTCGCGCTTCATATGCCGAGTCATCGGCGAACACCTGACGGTAGTGCCGCCGCAGCGAAAGCGCGAGCAACAGGCAGCCCAGACAGGTCAGCCCCAGGGCAATGCTGGCCATTGGATTTCCTCCGCGCGTACCGTACCGGAATCAGCGCGGGTCTGCAGCCACCCTGGGACTTACTCGGCGCGGCGGACCACCACGTCGCCGCCGGTCTTGAAGGTGCCGGCCGCGAAGGTCGCATCGTCCATCTGCACATCCATCGGTTCAGAGCCGAACATCCGCCAGCGCCGGACCTCGTTCTGCTGCAGCTTTGCCGACAGGGCGCCGTAGCCGACCAGCGCCACTTCCTCGGCCTTGAGGCCGCGGACACTGAGCTGGTTCACATGCGCACTGATGCGGGTCAGCGTTGGCACCTCGATATGCAGCGTGGCGACTGCGGCGCCTTCGGCATTGCCCTCTTCCCAGACGCGCAGCATGTCCTCGTCGCGCAAGGCATGGAATTTCGCTTCCTGCCCTGCCTCCGGCACAAGCACGACCTTGTATTCGGCCCCGCCGACGATTTCGACATTGAGCCTGCCTCTCACGCTGACATGCGTGAAATCCTTCACGGTGGCGAGGTCCACGTCCGCCGGGCGCTGTCTACGTTCCACCGGTTGCAGGCCCAGCGACAGCGCGGTGCGCACCCAGGGCGTGGCGGCATCGGTCGCGGCATAGATCCGGTTCAGGCCGACAAATGCCGCGCACGCTCCCCAGATGACGAACACCGTATTGCGGACGAGGCGCTTGCCTGGATTCATGGCTTGCTCCCGGCCGGCGCAGCAGTGGGCGCCTGGCGTCGTTCCTCGTAGATGCGGGTCAGGTCGTACAGCCCCAACCCCAGCAGATCCATGCTGGCGAACACTTCCGGCAACACCTCGTCGATGAACTGCCGGCGCTTGAGGTCCAGCGTGATGGCGCGTGCATTTTCCGTGAGGAAATAGCCCACGCCGCGCTGGGTAGTCAGGATGTTGTTGTCCACGAGATAGCCCAGTCCCTTGATCACAGTGTTGGGGTTCACGGAGGTGGTGACGGCCAGGTCCTTCAGTGCCGGAAGCTTGTCGCCATTGCGCCATTCTTCCCGCAGCACCTTCTCGCTGATGAAATCAGCCACCTGCAGGTAAATCGGATAGTTGGGTTTGAAGTTCATTCCTGTACCTCGTGGCCCTTCAGGCAGCGGTACGCGACGTACAGGACCCACAGGACGAACGCGACGATGACGCTGGTGTTCATCCAGCGGGCGGTGAACATCGGCTGCAGCATTATGCTCACGTTCTTCACCGCCTCGAAGCGGGTCCAGGAGAAGGCATCGAAGTAGAAGATCCGCATCGAGACGTAAACCACTGCCGCCGAACCCAGACCGACGACCAGCCCGGTCAGCGCCGTCTTGATGAGGGCGTGGGAGCGGAAGCAGATGGCGCCGGTGAACATCAGCGCATGAACGCAAAGATAGACACAGATGATCCGCCCCGTATTCTCCGAGAACTGGTCGAACCGCGGATGACGCACGTTCAGGAGCAGATCGCTCACGAAATTGCCGGCCCAGTCGGCAATGGTGAAGGCCACCAGCACGTAGAGCACGAACAGGGGCCCGGTCAGCAGGTAGCGGCCGAGGTAGCGCTCGAAGTTGGAAATCGGCAGCAGCAGGTAGCGGTAGCGCTCCAGGGGATGGTGCATGTCCTGGAAGCTCTGGCTGGTGAGCCCCAGGCCGGCGATGCCCAGATAAATGGCAAAAAGCCTCTGGCTCATCGGCACATCCGTATTTGCGTCGCCGGGATCGCCTTTGTTCAGGCACACCAGAACCGTGATGCCCAGCAGTGCCAGCGAGGCGAACAGCGCCGGCCAGGCGACGCGCAGCGCGTCGTTGAGCATGGCGCGCTGGAGGCGGGGAAAAGAGTAGAACTGGTTCATGCGCGCACCTCCCGGAACAGCTCACGGACCCGGCCGGGCCCCGTAGTCACCAGACCGAACATCAGTTCCAGGTCGAGACGGCTCTCCTGCCCGCCCTGGTTCTCGCGGATCACCTTGAAGCCCTCGAGCGACTTCTCCACGTAAAGCGCGTCCTGCGGTGCTTCCTGCTCCAGCGTGATCTGCAGCCTCGACTCCAGCGACTCCACGGTTTCGTGCAGCAGGATTTCCCCCTGCGCCAGCACCATCACGGAATCGATCAGCCCCTGCAGGTCATGCACCTGGTGGGTGGAAATGACGAAGCTGCGCTCGGGCTGGAAGTGATCGATCAGCAACCTGCGGAACTGATTCTTGCTGGGGATGTCGAGCCCGTTGGTGGGCTCATCCAGGATCAGCAGGCGCGCCTGCGTGGCGAGCCCGAAGGCCAGCAGGAATTTCTTCTTCTGCCCCTGCGACAGCGTGTTGAGTTTCTGCTGCCGCGGCGTCTGCAGCTCGGTGAGCAGGCGATTGAACAGCGCATTGTCGAAGCGCGGGTACAGGCTGCCGTAGCGTTCGGCGTAGATCGCGGCTTCGAAAGCCGGCAGCTGGAACTCTTCGGGCAGCAGAAAGATATCCGCCAGGAAATCCGGTTCGCGGCGCGAGGGCTGATGGCCCAACACCGCGCAGCGGCCAGCCTGCGGAAAGCTCAGCCCTGCCAGCAGTTTCAGCAGCGTGCTCTTGCCTGCGCCGTTGGCGCCCAGCAGGCCGCATAGCGTTCCTGCCGGCAATTGCAGGTTCAGGTTCGAGAACAGGGCCTGGCTGCGGCGGTAGCGGAAGCCCAGGTTTTTGATGTCGATCATGCGGCGGTCTCCGAGCCCGGCCTCAAGGCCGGTGGAGAAAGATTACTACTTCGCTAGTGTACTAGTAAAGTAGATTCAATCGGCCGCAACCCCGTGAATCAGGGCGCGAGCGGAAAAAAAAAAACCTTAAGGAGAGACCTGCGCCAGGCGGGCCTTGGGATAGATGGTGACCTGGGTGAGCGTGCGCGAACCCAGAGTGGCTCCGGTCCCGGGAGCATCGATCTTCACATAGAAGGTGAGCGGCTGCTGGCGCCCGGGATCGGGAAGCAGCGGCACACGCAGCTTAACGTCGCCGTCCCCATCGGCAATCATTTCTGTGCGCGGCTGGATGCGCAGGAAATCCCGATTGACCTCGGCAGAGCCGGTTTCCGTCCACCAGCGGAAGGTTACCGTGCCGTTGAGATTGTCACGGCGCCGCACCGGGATGATGGCGAAGGGCTGGTCATCGACCACTTCCACGGCGGCGGTGGGAAAGTCGAGGCGCGCACGCACATTGCGCGGTGCGGGGACTGTCGTTGCTGGCGCAGGAGCCGCAGGTTCGACAGCCGTGACCGCCGCAGGCGCGTTCTCTGCGCGTGCGGGTGCGGAAGCGGGTGCAGGCTGCACGGCGGCGGCAGGCTGCGCCAAGGAATCGGCCTGCGCTTCGCCCCCGCTTCTTGAATCTACAAACAGCCAGACGCCCAGCAGGGCCACAGCGGCCACGAAGCCCATGGCTATGCGGCCACTGCCTGCCCGCCGCGGCCGCCCGCGCGCAAACGCGTTCAGCGGCGAGACGCGCATGGCCAGGCAATCGCCGGCGAATGTCGTCAGCACATTGCCTGTCCTGCTGTCCTTGCCCAGCAGCGCATCGTGCAATACGCGCCATTGGTCGCGCGTGGCGCCGGGCGGCTGCCGCAATTTGTCGTCGCTGTTGCGCCGCACATTGCCGGGACCGCGCACGTGCAGACCGGCCAGCAGTTCATACGCCAGCCAGGCGAACGCCAGGCGGTCATCCGCAACGTTGGCCCTGGGATCCCTGCCCCGCATCTCGAAGCCGCGCAGGCGAACTTCGCCTGCCTCGGTGATGAAGACATTTGCCGCGCAGACATCGCCATGACAAACATCGCGGCTGTGCGCATAGGCCAGCGCGCTGGCTACGGCCCGGATAATGGTACTTGCCGTACCGGTATCGAGGCGCGCACCGCCGCTGGCGGAAAGGAACTGCTCCAGCGACATGCCCGTGAGCGATTCCAAGGTCATGAACGGCTCGCCCTGGTCCGCATCGACATCGAAGACGCGCTGGATACACGGGTGAGACAGCGACTGCAGCTGGTACACCCGCTTCAACAGATCGGAGTTGCGCAATCCCTTGGCATCGAACAGCTGAATGGAAATGCGCCGCCGCACACCGGGCACGTCGGAGCGCACTTCATCCACGGCTTCTGCCAGCACACCAGAGGAGTCGCGACGCAGAATTTCGGTGATGCGGTAGCGACCGCGCAGCAGCTCGTCCCTGCGTGGCGTCGCAGGAACCGTGGCCGCAGGCGAGACCGGCACCGGCTCGGGGCGGGAGGCAGAGATGGGGGGCGGCAATGGGTCGGGGACAGGCACATATTGCGCCGTCATCTGAGGCAGGAGCACAAGATGCGCTCCAGTCTCCGCGGTCGGGTCAATATGTGCCGCCCCCGCCAAGTCGATGCCCTGAGGCCCCGTTTCAGGTGGCTCGATCGGCTCTTCAATCATCAGCAGCGGTGCATTGAAATTGCCCAGGTACCTGGACTGCTTCTGCAGCCTGGCCTTGAGCGAGACGAATACATCGTGTGGAATTTTCTTGCGGCGGAAGTACTGCTCGAGCAGCGCCAGCACTTCCCAGGACAGATCCGGGTGTCCCAGTTCGCGATCCAGCACTTCTTCCAGGAACTCGTCCGCCGAGCACTCGCGGCCCGCGAGTGAATCCATCCATTTCAGGATGTCGTCGACCTGGTGGGCCGCCCCCCCGTCAAAAGGACGAACCGTGGCATTCATGGAAAGGATGATGGCCCAGACGAGGTGAATCTGTACGGTCCGGAGCTGTGGGAATTTCCAGCCGATGGATGTCGGCGCACACCTACACGCCTGATCTCATCAGGCCCGAAGAGGCCTTGCCTCAGGTGCTCAGATCAGGGCTTGCGCGCGAACAGGCTCCCGCGAACGAAGGCGCGGAACGCCGGATCACGCAGGTACAGCGCCACCCACATGAAAATACCCAGGTACACGCCGAACAGGGTGAAGCCGAACAGCGGACTGCCGGCGCGCAGATGGCTGGCGACCGTTCCGCCCAGCAACGCCGTGAACAGCACCGCACCCAGCGGTCCGGTGCGTGGCAGCGCAAACAGCAGCACCAGCACCAGTTCCAGCACACCCAGCGCGCGCAGGTAGCCGATCGGCCAGCCGATGCTCGTCAATGAGTCCACCGCTGCCTGCATGCCCAGCAGCTTGGGCGCAACCGAAGCAGCGAGCACGAATGCCAACAGCAGCCCCGTCATGATCCATCCCGCTTTCTTCACGCAGACCTCCCTTCGTTGTCTGGTTGTCCGTCACGGATAACGCTGTTTCAGTTCGGCTACTGATCCCGCTATGACGGCCTTGAGCACGTCCTGATCGATGTCCGACATTCGCTTGATATAGACGCAGGCCTTCGTCGATACCTTGTGCCTGCCCAGCTTCGCCAGCAGCTTCTGCTGCGCCGGCGTATCCACGACCACGTATACGCTGATGCTGTCGGCGCGCGAGGAGAAGCCGGCGAGGCAGATGTCGCCTTCCCGTCCGCTGTCATACCGGTAGTGGCGGGTGCCGAAGCCTACGATGCTCGCACCCCACATGCGCGGCTTGTGCTTGGTGACGGATGCCATGAGCCTGGTCAGGGCCTGGCAGTCCTTGCGGCGGGCTTCGTCGCTGATGGCAGCGAGATACTCCTCGACGCTGGCTTCGGTGAGCTGCGTCTTGTTGGTGTTCTTGCTGGTCCGCTTTGCCTTGGCCATCGCTTCCCCCTCCGCTGCATTCTATCCCTGCGGCTGGCGCAAGCCATTTTCCTGAGTCATCCTCGCCTCGCGATGCCCACCTACCAGCCCAGCTTGCTGCTGCTTGCCCTGTGCGCGGCGCTCCCCCAGTTCGCCCTGGCACAATCGACTGCGGCGCCCGACCCGGCGGCGATACCAGAGCTGGAAACCTTCGTGGTAACCGGCGAGCAGCCCGGCCCGGCGCTGTGGAAGGTCACCCGCAAGGACCACACGCTGTGGATCCTTCCAACCTTCGGCCCCCTGCCTGCCAAGCTCGTGTGGCGTTCGAGCCAGGTGGAAGCCGTCATCCGGGATTCGCAGGAAGTCTATGCCGAGCCGCGCATCCCGCTGCAGCGGCGCACGGACGCAGAAAGCCAGCAGCGCCTGTGGAAGGCCATCACCAACGAGAATGGCAAGCTGCTGCAGCAGGTGATGCCGCCGGACCTGTATGTGCAGTTCTCGGATCTCAGCCGTCGCTATGCTGGCGGCACCAGGGTATTCGAGCTCTTCCGCCCCTTCCAGGCCACCGACATGCTGAAGGATGCTGCAATGGAACGGCTGCAGCTCACTTCCGACGGAGGCATCGCCGACATCGTCTTGAATCTGGCGGGCAGGTACGGCGTGAAGTTCATGCGCCTCAAGGAACTGGACACCCGCGCATGGGACAAGATGGTTTCCCAGCTGGAAAAGACCCCCAGGGAGGCCGATCTGGCCTGCACCAAGGCACGACTGGACCGCCTGGAATCAGACCTGCGGCAAGCGGTCGACCGTTCCAATGCCTGGGCGCGAGGTGATATCTCAACCCTGCGCGAGGACCCAGGCCTGCACACCGACGGGGCGGACATCAAAGTCTGCGGGCAGTTCTTCCAGCACATGACATTCGTCCGCAAGACCATCGCGGACAAGCGAAAGAACAACTATGTGACCTACCAGCGGGCGCTGAAGAAGAATCACTCGACGCTGATCCTGATGCCGATAGACGAAATGTTCGACGCGAACGGGTTGATCGCGAAGCTGAGGAAGGACGGGTACCAGGTCGAGGAGCCCTGAGCTTCGATCTTGGTGTAAATTCCGTCCCTGTCATCCACCAACAAGGGGAAGCACATGGGCAAGGGACTCGACAAGAAGAAGGAAGCCAAGAAGAAGCCGGCCAAGACGCTGGAAGAAAAGCGTGCAGCCAAGCGGGAAAAGAAAGCGGCCCGGTAACTTCTGCCCGTCACGGCGAAGACTTCAAAGATGATCTACACGCTGATGCTGGACGTCTCCGACAAGGCCGACAAAGCTGCGAAGGACGCGGATCTGGCGCGGCGGCGCACGAGGTTTGAAGCCGGGCTGAAGAAGATAAAGGAAATCGCCGAGGCGAAGTAGTCGCAGGTCAGGCTGAAGGCTCTTCCGTTCCCGGCGGCGATGACGGGAGCTCTTCCGGCAGATCAGGAACCCGCGCCGGACGGGCCTTCGCCTTCACCACCTGGGGTGTGGGTTTTGCGCGCCCGACCTTCTTCCTTGCAGCGGACGCCGCCTTCGCCTGCCTGGGCGCAACAAGCTTCCTGGCCTCTTCAGCGGCCTCAGCCTCCTTGCGCAGATCCTTGGCCACCCGTACCGCCGAGCGCGCCTGCTTCAGCTGCGCCTTCAGCCATTTCACCTGCAGCTTCGCGGCCTTGACCTGCTTGCGCGCGTTCTCCACTGCCGGGCTTGCAGGCACATCCTGCTCGGACTTCACGATTGCAGCTGATTTCTTCATGGGATCTCCGGATGGAGGCGGGCGAAGGATTATGCGCGCCCTGCTTCCGGCGTTGCTACCGCGGCTGAGGCGATCGCCTGCACCATCGCAATGATGGCCTTGTGATCGCTCAAGCCGTCCAGCACCTCGACATTGGACGCTCCCAGGCAGGTTGTCGATGAGCGGCAGAGCTGCGAGGAACCGCGAGAACATGTGACGCGAAATATCTGGTGGGCCTGCTTGGATTCGAACCAAGGACCAAGGGATTATGAGTCCCCTGCACTAACCGCTGTGCTACAGGCCCGCCGGAATTGCGAAGGACCGCATTCTAGCCCACGGAACCCCATGCTTCTATGGCAGCATCAATAGCTTACGGGCCATTCGCGCACTGCCGGCGGTGCATTCCGGACCCACGCCACCGCTCGCTATTTTTCGCTGCTTTGTGTGCGGGGTGTTCTCTTTCCACGAGAACACGAGGCCGTACATGCGTGCATTCATCACTGAGAAGCTGGCGGAACGCTAACCACGTGCATCGCCGGAAAGGAACTCGCCACCGGCCTAACTAAATCCACGGAAACGCGGCACCGGCTGAACACTCTATGGGTCACGGGCTGGTGCAAGGGATTGGTAGGTGACACGGTTAGCAAGTGGTGAGCTGACGCCCTTTGATACGAATGATCGAGTCTTTGCGGTACGTGATCTCCAGTGATACGCGTATGTCAAATCCGTTGAAATCCACATTCGCGCAATTGCCTGGAGTTGCTCCTGAGAATTCGTAGCGAACTCCCGTATTACTTCGACCAGCCGTGGTTTCTAGATGTCGCTCGACAAGGGCTCGACCGTCGCCGATCTTGACCCAACCACCCACCCGGACGCGTGCGTACCGCTGGGGCAGAATTGGGCAATCATCAGGACTCTTTTCGGACGCCTCAACGAGAAAATCCGTAATTGATCGATTGGAGCCGCCCATCTCATTGTCTGAGGTGAAGCGAATCACTCCACCCGGGTACGAGAAACAGACCTCGTCGCCCCCATCGTGGTGACCTCGTCCGTTAGGCTTTAGCTCACCTATGCCCAAAGTTCTGGTTAGGTCGGGCAGAGTTGTGGTCTCCAGTGTCACTACGAGGGAGCCAAGCGAGATGTAGGAGGCCGGGATTTGGTTTAGCGTAATCGGTTGGAGCTCCTCCGCCAGCGATGCGCAGGCCAAAGACATCGTCACGATTGCAGCGACGGGCTTCATAGTGCCTCCCTACAAGCAATTGGATTTGTCGCGATATTTTCTTGCGGTGGAAGGGGTGAGATTCGCCCACAGCCTAATTCTATCCCACACAAGCACGCTCGCGGTTGGCTCGCGTTTCGTGGAGAGATACGCGCACTAACCGCTGTGCTACAGGCCCGCCGGTGGAGGCGGAATTGTAGCGCAGCGCGAAGCTACAGGGGCTCTTCCACCGTGTAACCCAGCTCCCGCAGCTTCGCGAGATGCCCGTCGGCGCGGAATACATCGGCCACGGACAGCACGGCGAAGGTGGAATGGTTCTTCTCCAGTGCCACCTGCGCTGCCGCGACCCAGTTGATCTGCGCCTGCACGGCTGCCAGCTCCGCATGCCACTGCATGTCCGCCATCGTCTTCTTGAGATGGACGGAGTCTGTGGATTCCCCGTCCCCGAGCGCGGTCATCAGGGCGCCCGCGCAGCTTTCATTGAGTGCATCCTTGAGCGTCAGGTTTCGATTCAGGCTGCGCAGCGTCTGGATATCGCCGCGCGCCCAGGCATTGGCCAGCGCCCTCACGCGCTCAACTTCCGGCTCTATCTGGTCTAGCCCCCGTGTGAAGCATTCCACATCAGGCAGCTCGAGCTTCTGGGCGGCCTTCAGCATGCCGCGGGGATTCTCCACCCTGACGGTCCGCGAGATGGCGGGCAGGGAGTTGCGGGGTACCTTGTGCTTTTCCCTGAGCTTGCCGACAACGGCGTACACATTCGGGCCGCCCTGCAGGTCGCTCTTTTTCATTACTGCGCCGCGCAGCATTTCGAGCGCAATCGCGGGGCGAAACCGCTCGATGTCATCATCCTTGCTGCCGTATTTCTGGCGCATGGCGAGCCACTTGCCGTAGGTCTCGGCAGAGAGCACGTCCTTGAGCGTCTTGCCGTCGGGAATCTTGGTGGCTTTCATCGCCGCAGGTATCAGCGTGAGTCCGCGCAGCAGACTGATATTGGGGCCGATGTTGACGCCTCCCGCGTACAGCAGTTCCTGTGATTCGGCGATGCGAGCCTCGATCTTGTCGGCGTGCCAGCTCATGCTCTTTGGCAGCGGCCCGTAGGCGGCGAGAATCCACATCACGTGATCGCCCTTCGAGACCTTCCACAGCCCCGGCCCCGGCTGTTCGCCGGAAACGACGACGGTCTCCAGCTCCGGGACTTCGGCGTCGGGGGGCACCTGCGCCGCCAGCGACGCACCGCTCATTATTCCGAGCGAAAGCATTCCCGTCGCAAGTTGTCTGCGCATCCGTGCACTCCATGTCTGCGTGGCAACCATCTCGGACTACAGTCCGGGAAAGTGGTTCCGGATTACAGGGGTTATGAGTGCGTATTGCGCATCCCGTAGCCAGCCGAGCCGCACGCACTCTTCCACCTGCCCGACCATCCAGGCGTAGATCTCGGGGGCATGCTGCTGCACGGGCTGACTTACCCGCAGCAACTGTGAGCGGCTGATGGACTGCTCCTTCCAGTTCTGGCCGCGCGAGGCGAGATTGACGATGAAAGGCATGACGCGATCGAGCACCTTCACCCAGCGGCTTTCGGGTGTCTGCTGCGCTTCATATTCCAGCCACAGCTCGCGAAGGGTGGCGCCGAACTGCACATCCTGCGCTGCCAGGCGCTCGACGCACTGGCGCTCGGCCTCGTGCTGATCTTCGCGCGCCGGACCATAGGCCGGGGTATCGCCCGCGTCGATCTCGCAGATGTCGTGAACCAGCGCCATCACCAGCGCCTTGTTCACATCGATGTCCAGTTTCAGTTCCCGGGCAATGGTCAGCAGACCCACCGCCAGGTGCCAGCTGTGCTCGGCGGAATTCTCGCGGCGCGAAAGGTCACTGACATACGCCTTCCGCGCCACTAGCTTCAGGCGCTCGATATCAGTCAGGAAGGCCGCGATGGCCGGAAGGCGATCTCTCAACGCGCCGCTTCCCTGGCTTACAGCGGCGCGTCGGGGTTGATCAGCGTGCGCCACATGTGGGCGGAAGGGCTGCCGTCATTGCCCAGCCCTTCCTTCGGCTGCCTGAAGTGCCGGCCGATGATGTCCACGAACGGATCAATGCTTACCTTGGCATTGGCGTCGAAGGCGTAGAGATCGTTCACCGTCACGGCGCGCGGTGCGTCATACCATTTGTGCTTGCGCACCATTTCGTAGTCGGCCTGCACATGCGCCACCGGCACATAGTCGACGCCGAAGATGCGACGGTAGAAATCCGGATACACGTAACCGGCCTTCTCGTCCGGATAGAAGCGCAGCGCCTGGTGGTACTTGATGGCAAACGCCGTGCGCTCGGACACATAGGGCTCGTACAGCTGCGCGCCCCAGTAGCCATGGTCACTGCGCATCAGCTCCTGCACGGTGTCGTGCAGCAGGCAGGCGAGCACCACGGGTTCGTCCACGCCGTTCTTCAGCGCGAGTGAAGCACTCTGGTAGCAATGATTGCGGGTGCGGTCGAAACGCAGGTTGAAGAAATCCACCAGCGTGGGCTTCGCCGGCATCTTCGGCAGCAGCGGCAACTTGCCGCCCTGCGCATTGAACAGAATGGCGCCCGTGCCGCGGCGGCGTGGCAGGTCTGGCACCTGCGCTGCGAGTTCGGCGACGGTGGGGTATGGCGCCTGCGCAGCCGCCGCAGTCAAAGGCGGCTCGGTGATCGCCTTGCGCGCACCACCCTGGGTCTGCGCCAGCATGGCGTCCTCGAGTGCATCGGCACGTGCCTCATGGGTCATGAGGCCGACAGCGGCGGCACCGCCCAGCGATGCAATGAAATTCCGCCGATCCAGTGGCTGCATACAACCCCCAAAATCCGATGTTCGTTTGTTGCCGAACATGACCCTGCAGACAGGAGAATGCAATCCCCGCGCGCGTCGGGCCATGAATCGCGGCTATTCGCACATTTCCTTGTCCGGCACCGATGCGCGGATTCTGTCGTGGTCCGTCATGTCATCGAGAATATGCGTGTCGGGTGGCATGGGATTCATGTCGCAGGTGAAGAAGCCGATGGTCACCACGCAGTTGCCGACCACCACGAAAGGGAAGATGCCGGACATTCCGAAGCGGCGCCCCTCCCCCTCGTGCCACTCCATGCTCGATTTCTTCGGCTCGCAGGGTTTGCGCAGCGCCCCGGGCGGATCGCTGAAGGTGCCTCGTTTCTGCGGCTCAGCTGCCGCACGACGCGCTGCCAGCGCACTCTCCCGCATCCAGTCGACGAGCGGAGCGGCTGTCGGCACGGGCTCGACGTCAGGATCAGACTCGGGCTCCGCTGGCGGCTGAAGCGTAACGGCAGGCCGGGGCTCAGGCTCCGGAGCGGCTTCGGGGGATTTCTTCGCCTCTTCCGCCTGCGGCTTCGGGGATGGTGGCGTGATCCAGATACTGACGAACACGGGAACCTGCCGCTGTGCATCCGGTCGCAGGCGCACACCAGACAGCAGCAGCAGGATCAGCAATCCATGCAGCACAACCACAGCCAAGGCAAAAAGCCGGCGCATGGAGTGCTCTGATGCGCCGGACGCCTCCGGGTTCCCCGGCCAGGCTGGTTGTCAGCGCATCTGCGCCAGATTGCGCCAGAAGCGCTCCAGGCTCTCGGTGCCACCGAACAGTGTCGTGAAATGCGTGGAATCCACCAGCACGATATCGCCGGCGCGATCCCCTGCGGGCGGCATCCACAGCACCACGTTGATTTCGGTGTTTCCCGCCGCGGTGAAAGGATGCGGCCGGCCAAGCTCGACGGGCTGCCGTGCCAGCACGCGGATCGAAGCATCGTTGTCGCGCGTCAGCGCATAGTGCGGCAGATGCTGGTGGAAGCTCAGCGTCGGCACATCGCGCATCAGCCCGATCTCATCTGCCTGCGGGAATACCGTCAGCGGCGCGATGTCGCGCGTGCCGGGAACCAGCGCAGGGCACAGCCCCCACTGGTTGATGACGGGAATATCCAGCGCCTTCAGCAATGAGCGGCCATAACCGGTGAAGCGTTGCTGCGAGGGAACCAGCGCATCGCCGTGATGGCGGTATTCCATCTTGCGCTGGTCGCTGTCCTGGGTATTGCCCACATCATGATGCGGCGCCAGCAGCAGGCAGGTCCCCTTGCGTTTCAGCCACTGCCGGATCGCGGCTACCTCTTCCGCGCTGGCTGCTTCGCCGGCTTCGAGATGATCCAGCCCGAATACCAGCAAGGTATCCGTGTCGTTGAGGATGCGTTCGTCGATAGGCTGCGCAAAGCCCGCCTGGTCGACGCGCTGGTACACCGCCACGGGATGACCGGTCACTTCCTCCGCGGCGCGCTGGAAATTCAGCGTGGAGCGATGGAACAGTTCCAGCGTGCCGGCAACGCCCTGCAGGAAGCGCTCGTTGGAGAACTCCGGCTTCTCGAAGGCCGGCCAGGCCACGCGCCGCACTTCGGTCATCGTCGAGAAGCGGTTATCCAGAACCGTAAGGTCGCGCTGCGCCTCCCAGGGATAACTCCACGTCCAGTAGATGCTCAGCCGGCGCCGGCCGGGCGTGGCTTCACGCGAACTGTGTGCCTGGTTGTACGTTCTCGCGGTTTTTGCGGCCTGTGTCATCGCTGGGATTCCTTGTTCATTTTCCCTGGCTGGCGAGCCAGTGCAGTGCGCGGATACCGGGCAGGAAGAAGTACGCACCGCCGCGCACCGTCGTGAAGCTGGGCAGGCCGGTGATCTTCCTGCGCACGGGCCGCTTCGGAATCTTGAAGTCCATGGTGCCATCGTGCGCGCCGATGAAAGGATCGCGCTCGTTTTCCAGTTCGTGGAAATTGCGGTCATTGACCCAGACGTTCTGTGCGAACTCGTACTGGCGGATGAGGCTGGCGCAGATGACGAAGGCCGCGATGCCGCGTTCCTTGCCATCGTCCTGGGTGCCTTCGGGTAGATACGGGCCATAGGTGGCGCCGCGACGGATCATGGAACGCCGGTTCATGTTGGGCGCCGTGTCGCGCGGATTCATGCGCCGGATATGGGAGCCCAGTGGCACGGCATAACCGACGGGATCCTTTTCCTTGTACTGGAAGTCGTTGTGGCGTTTCGGATCGGCGCCGAGTTCTGGATCATCCTTCAACGGCGCCAGCGTCAGCGGCGCGCCACTGCGCCAGCGGCCCATCAGCTTGGCCGCCACCAGCTCCTGTTCCTCGGGCGTATTGCCCTGCTGCTGCAGGAAGTCACGGAAACGGCCCACATGTTCTTCCATGCGGCGGTAAGCCATGAAGCTGCCATTGCGGGACAGCGCCTCCGGCTGCGGAATATCCGGCTTCGCGTTGAACTCATCGGGATACCCGAGGATGAACTCGCCGGCTTTCAGTGGGCCGGGAGAGCCCGGCGTGGGTGCGATGCCTGACCCTTCGATGGCGGGCTGCGACAGCCGGTCACGATAGCCGAAGTGATCGTGTGCGTATTCGAAGGGCGGCGTGGCCTCGAGATCGAGCGAGGACAACACCTGCACATCCGGACAGGTGCTCAGGAACTGCGCATGTTCGGTGGTGCTGCGTCGGGCCCCTTCCGCATCGCGGGCGAACAGGATGGCGATGGCATGCAGGTCCGGGTTGTTGGTGCCGTCCACCCACTTGTCAGGATGGTTTTCGCCGGTATCACCGATGATCTGCGCGCGCGCCACCATTCCCTGGCGGAATTCCTCTGGAAACGAAGCCAGCGATGCCTCATCCACGCCCAGCCTGCGCAGTCCATTGAATGTGAAGGCGATGGTGATCCAGCGCTGGTCTGCTGCCATGGCGTCGCCCGCCGCGCTGGCGGAGCGGACCTTATCCAGCATGCGCTGCAGCCAGGCACGGCCGGCTTCCGCCGTGCGGAAGCTGAGGAACTCGTAGCGTCCCGTCAGCGCAGGCGTGCGCGTCAGCAGGATGTGCTGGATATCGTCGAATTCGAGCATGAACCAGACCTACTGCATCTGGTCCAGCATGGTCGACAGCGAGTCCTTCACCCGCAGCGCCTTCTTGATCTCCTCGCTGCTGACAAACGGGTACTCGCCGTATTCCAGGAAGCTCGGCACCTGGTGCTCGCGGACAAACTTCACGAAGGCTGCCGCATTGGTCTTCCAGTCCGTCGGAAAACCCTCGAGGTTCTCGAACACCGTGTCGATTCCGGTGGCGCCGAACAGACTGACCGCGTCTTCCGTGTACTTGTCGAAATCCGTGTCGAAGATTCCCTGGTACATGAAATAGGTGTCGCCCCCGATGGGAAACATGATCCAGCGCAGATAGTGCAGTTTCAGGATGGCCAGGCAATCGGGAGTGGCGGCAACAGCGGCCTCGATGGTCTTGGCGTACTGGTAGAACACCGGCTCGCGGCCAGGGATGATCTTGGCCATGATGTTGAAGCCGTAGCAGGCAGGGGTCTTCGGGAACACCGGGCCATAACGCCCCTGCTCGACCTTGTCCGGGAAGTAGCCACCCTTGGGAATCGCCATGGCCGAAGGCTGGGACCAGGGCTTCTTCTTGTCGGCGCTCATTGTTGCTCCAGATTCACAAAGTAAAGGAAACGCAGCGCCTGGAAGCGCTGCCTCTACTTGATTGTGGCAGTTCTGGAACTGGCCGGCACTGCGCCTAAGGGAAGCGGCGCAGTACCGGTAGCTGTCGCGGCAATTACGCCGCGGGGCTTATCTCGCCCGGCCGCGCCGGAAGAGGTTGACGATGGCCAGCAGGATCACGGCACCGCCCAGCGACACCAAAAAGGTGGCGACGCTCAGGCCCGAATTGTTGATGGTGCCCGCACCGATCAGTGGACTGATGAGCAGTCCGCCTAGGAAAGCGCCGACGATTCCCACCACGATGTTCAGCAGGATGCCCTGCTGGCCATCGGTGCGCATGATGATGCTGGCGAGCCAGCCGACCACTCCACCCACTATCAACCAGATGATCAGATTCATGACGAACTCCCTTCCATGAGGATTGTTGTAACTGCAGGGCATTAGGCGCTCCGCTCAAAGGCGAGGGCAGCCCAACCGGCGCTCACCTGATGTAGGCAAACACCGACAATTACATTGCGGCAGCGCGGTGCGCTGACTATCTTGGAGGCAATGTCCCGCCTGATGGTCTTCCAGCATGTCGCGGCCGAGCCGCTGGGCACGCTGCATGAGCGAATCCGCACCCGCGGCCATCGCATCCGTTTTCATAATTTCCAGCGCCAGCCTGATTCCACGCCCAACGTGGATCGTTACCACGGGCTGATCGTGCTGGGCGGACCGATGAACGTGGAGGACCAGCACCGGCGCCCGCACCTGAAGACCGAACTGAAGGCCATCGAGGCGGCGCTGCAGCAGGGCAAGCCCGTGCTGGGGATCTGCCTGGGCGCGCAGCTGCTGGCACATGTACTGGGCGCGCCGGTGCGCCGGCACGTTCAACATGAAATCGGCTGGTATGAGCTTGAGACCACGGCCCACGGCCGCGGCGATGCCATCCTCGGGCACCTGGGTGAACGTGCACCCGTGTTCCAGTGGCATGGCCAGACCTTCGATCTGCCGTCTGGCGCGGTGCAACTGGCGCGCACGGACACCTGCGAACAGCAGGCTTTCCGCTTCGGGAACAATGCCTACGGTTTCCAGTTCCACCTCGAAGCCGACGCCGCGATGATCGAGCGCTGGCTGCAGCTGCCCGCCTATCGCGAAGAACTCTCCTGCGCGGGCATCGATCGCGATGAGAATTCGATCCGCGAAGTCACCGCGGCGCAGCTGGCCGCGATGCAGCCGCTGGCCGAAACCACCTTCAACCGCTTCCTTGATCTGGTGGGGCGGCCCGGCCGGCGGGTGGTGCTGCCATCGCGGCATGCCGTGGAGTAACAGCGGCGCGCTAGAATCCCCGGGTACGACAAAACCGGGGGCGAACATGACTCAGGGCAGCGGCGCGCGTCGGCGCGGTTTCTCCATTTCGAATTTCCTTGCAGGTCTGGCGATCGGCAGTGCCGGCCTGGTTGCCGCAGCGCCGGCACTCGCCGGCGGCGAAGCAGGCGCCATCAGCCTGCGTGACCAGGGCTTCTTCTGGGTGGGCGCGCGCGCCAAGACCGTGGAGACGCCAGCGCGTCCAGGCGGTGCTGCAGGTACCGGCCACGCCATCGAAGGGCAGATGTACGTGGGCTACCAGCTGGTGGCGAAGAAGCGCCATCCCTATCCGCTGGTGCTGGTGCATGGCGGTGGCGGCCAGGCCACCGACTGGATGGGTACGCCGGATGGCCGTGATGGCTGGCTGGATTACTTCCTTGCCGCGGGTTTCGATGTGTACTTCGTCGATCGCCCCGCGCATGGCCGTTCGCCCAACAACCGCGCCTACGGCGAACTGCGCCCACCGGCCACCACCGAGCAGATGACCAACGCCTTCCTCGCACAGAGCAAGCAGTATCCGGGCGGCGGTGCGCCCATGGCGAAGGAAACCATCCAGCACACGGCCAGTTCCGAGCCGGGACCGACAGTATCGAACGCCGTGCTGCAGGAAGATCTGGCCGAACTGCTGGATCGCATCGGCCCGGCGATTGTCGTTACGCATTCAGCCGGCGGCGCCTCGGGCTGGCTGGCGATGGCGGCGCGCCCGGACAAGGTGAAGGCCGTGCTGGCCATCGAACCGGTCATGGGCATCACTGACAATCTCTCGACGCTGATCACCTTCAAGCCCGCGCTGGCGCAGGGAGAAACCATTCCCTCCGTGGAGCTTGCTGCCGAGGGCCCGGGTTTGAATCCCTGCCGCCTGCAGCCCAAGGACAATGTGCACACGGTGCCGGCCTTTGCCGGCAAGAAGGTGCTGTTCGTGGTGTCGCCGCAGTCCTCGCCGATGTTCACGCCCACCGTGCACTGCTCCGTGCACACGCTGAACCAGCTCGGCGCCGATGCAAAGCTGGCGCGGCTGCAGGAAGACTATGGCATCAAGGGCAATGGCCATTTCATGAACGAGGAACTGAACAACGGCGACATCGCCAAAAAGGTGTTCATTCCCTGGCTGTCGACCATCAAGTGAGGAATACATGAAGCTCTACTATCTTGCTGGCGCCTGTTCACTCGCCTCGTATATCAGCCTGCTGGAGACTGGCCTGCCCTTCGAGGCCTTTGCCGTCGACCGCACCACGAAGAAGACCGCCGACGGACGCGACTTCACCTCGTTCAATGCGAAGGGCTATGTGCCGGCGCTGCAGCTCGACAATGGCGAACTGCTGACGGAGAACGTCGCGGTGCTGAGCTACATCGGCAGCCTCGATCCGGCGCACAAGCTGGCGCCGGCTGCCGGCAGCTGGGGTTTCTTCAAGGTGCTGGAGTGGCTGGGTTATGTGAATTCCGAGGTGCACAAGAACATCTCGCCGCTGTTCCGCCCCACCACGACGGAAGACATGAAAACCATCATGCGCGAGATGGTGGTGCAGCGTTATGCCTTCATTGAGAAGGCGCTGGGCAACAAGCCCTTCCTGACCGGCGACAACTTCACCGTGGCGGATGCCTACCTGTACGTGACGCTGAGCTGGCGTGAACGGGTCGGCATCAATGTCGCCCATCTGCCGATGCTCACGGCATTCTATGAGCGCGTGCGTGCCAGGCCGTCGGTGCAGAAGGCCCGCAAGGACGAGGGTCTGGCGCCCTGATCCGAGTTGAGAACCGCTCTCATTTTGCCGTGACTTCCCGGTGACAAACCGGAGTGCCCGCATGACTAGTCTGCGGGCATGGCCCTGGCCGAACTTACCGTCCTGAACCGCAAGGTTGCCCCTGCGCCGGCGGGCCTGCTGCCGGATGCCTGCGTGGTGGCTACCTGCCTGCGCGAGGTGCGCATCGCCGCCCTGCCGGGGGATGCGCAGCCGGCACCGATGGAGGCGCGCGCTGCCGGCGCCGAGCTCTACACCGGCGCTGCGGCCTATCGTTTCCTGCTGCAGCTGGCCTGCGGACTGGAGAGCGAGATCGCCGGGGAGACCGAGATCCTCGGCCAGATCAAACAGGCCTGGCGCGATTACGAAACGACGCAGGCCGGCGATGCCCGCGCGCTGCGCCCCTGGATGCAGCGGCTGCTGCAGGACACGAAAGAGATCCGCAGCGAGTACGTAGTGGGCCTGGGCAGCGCCACTTACGGCTCACTGGTCCGCCGGCTGCTGGGCGGCGCCCTGCCGGGTCCGACGCTGCTGCTGGGCGCCGGGCAACTGGCCGAAACCATCCTGCCCTTCCTCGATACCGGCGAGGTGCTGGTGTGGAACCGTGGCCAGGCCCGTGCGGCGGAAATGCTCTCGCGCCAGCGCAGCGCGCAGGTCGCCGGGCGCGTGCACCTGCTCGATTCCAGCGTTGAAGCCGAGGCCGCCGCCTGGCGTCGCGCACACGATGTGGTGATCTGCATTCCGGCCGACGCCGCGCGCGATGCGCAGCGCGTGCAGTGGTGGCGGCAGCACGGCCGGCATGAAGGCCGCGTGCTGCACCTGGGCATCGATTCCGCTGCCGGCACGGCCTGGGAGGCCCTCCCCACTGTCGCCACGCTGCGTGACCTGTTCAGCCTGCGCGATACGCAGGCCATACAGCGCGACCAGCTGCTGGCACGGGCCGGCAAGGCCTGTGCCGACAAGGCGCAACTGGCGCGCCTCGACGATGCCGACGGTTCGCGCGCCGGCAATTCGAATCATGGCTGGGAAGATCTGGCTGTCTTCCAGGCTTTCGGCTACTAATTCACCGATGACTGCGAAACAAACGGTGCGTCTGGGGACGCGACGCTCGGCGCTGGCGTGGGTGCAGAGCAGCCAGGTGGCTGCCGCATTGCGCGCGGCACATCCCTGGCTGGAGGTCGAACTGGTCGGCATCGAGACCCGCGGCGACCGCGTGCTCGACAAGCCGCTGTCCGCCATGGACGGCAAGGAGTTCTTCACCGCCGAGCTCGATCACGCGCTGGCCGCAGGCGAAGTGGATTTCACCGTGCATTCGCTGAAGGACCTGAGCCTGGAGCGGCCGAAGCAGTTCTTACTGGCGGCCGTGCCGAAACGCGCCAATCCGCGCGACATCGCGCTGTTCGCACCCGATGTGCCGCAGCGCCTGGCCGCCGGCCTGGGCCTGCGCATCGGCACTTCCTCGCCGCGCCGCGCCACGCTGCTGCCGCCCTTCCTTGCGCAGGCTTTGCCGCATGCCGCGCGCAACCGCATCGAGCTGGTCACCCTGCGCGGCAATGTCGACAGCCGCGTGCGACGCCTGCACGAACCGCGTGGGTCGGAGCGCCAGCTCGATGGCGTGGTGCTGGCCTTTGCGGGGCTGTCGCGGCTGTTCGCCGACACCGCGACGGAACGCGAGGGCCAGAAGCTGCTGCGCGAACTGCTGGCCGGCCTGCATGTCATGGTGCTGCCACTGACGGAAGTGCCCGGCGCACCCGGCCAGGGAGCGCTGGCGGTGGAGTGCCGCGCCAACGATGCGGCCACGCGCCATCTGCTGTCCGTGCTGGAGGATGCCGCGACCCGCGCTGCCGTGGTGGTGGAACGCCAGCTGCTGGCCGAGCACGGCGGCGGCTGCCACCAGCGCTTCGGCGCCTCGCTGCAATGGCTGCCGGATCTCGGCGGCCTGCTGCGCGTTGCCGGCCGCAACAGTGCCGACCGCGACATCGGCGACCGGATCTGGGTGCCGGAGGTGGTGCTGCAGAAGCCGGCAGGCTCCGTGCGTGCATGGGATGGCAGCACGGTGGAGAAATCACCCGTGGCGCCGCTGATGAACGCCGCGGAACTGTCTGCTGCCCTGAAGCAACCCGCGGTATTCATCGCGCATTCGCGCGCGCTACCTGCAGGAAGCGGCACCGCATTGCAGGGCAAGACGGTGTGGACCTCGGGCACGCGCAGCTGGTTCGCGCTGGCCGCTGCCGGTGTGTGGGTACAGGGCTGCGGCGAAGGCATGGGCGCCGAGGCCGTGGCTGGGCTGGTGGGCGAGCCGCTGCTGCAATTGCCGCAGCCTTCACAGTGGACGGTGCTCACGCATCGCGACGCCGTGGAACCCTGGCAACGCGGCAGCTGGTCTGGCGCACAGGTGCTGGCCACCTATGCCATCCGCGACGATTCCCTGCCCGATGCCGCTGGACTCGCCTCGGCAACACATGTGTTCTGGAGCAGCACCGCGCAGTTCGAACGCTGCCACCGCTTGGTATCAGGCAACGTGCATCACGCCAGTGGCGCGGGCAAGACCGCCGAGCACATCCGCGCCGCCGGCGTGCGAAACTTCCGGGCATTTCCTTCGGTGGAAGAGTGGCGCAGATGGACGGCACAGGCGCGCTGAGCATTCGACCCGTACGGCAGTCGCGGCGCGTGGCCATACTCGCCGGCGCCTGGCTGGTCGTCATCCTGGTGCTGGGATTCTGGTGGGCCACCATCGTGCTGCGCCAGGCCGACCGCATTGCCGAACTCAGCGAAATGGCCGGCATACCGCAGGAGCAGGTACTGGCCGAGGTGAACCGCACCCAGCGCATGCTGTTCTGGGAATCCGGCACCTTCCTGCTGCTGCTGCTGACGGTATCCGGCGCGCTGTTCTGGTACTACCGGCGCGACATGCAGCGCGCGCGCGGCACGCAGGCCTTCTTCGCCGCGCTCACTCACGAGCTGCGTACGCCGCTGACCAGCGTGCGGCTGCAGACCGAGGCCATTGCTGCGGGCGATCCCTCGCAGGAACTGATCGAACGGCTGCTGACCGACACGCACCGGCTGGAGTCCCAGATCGACAAGACCCTGGAGCTGGCGCGCATCGAGGGTGGTGGGCGGCTGGCCGAGCAGGCCATCCGCCTGGATCCCTGGCTGGAGCGCGTACTGAGCGGCATCGTGGAGCGCGAGAGTGAAGCAGCGGAACTGATCGTCAACCTCGAACCAGATCTGCCGCCTGTTCTCGGCGATACCTCCGCGCTGCAGCTCATCCTGCGCAACCTGGTGGAGAATTCGCTGCGCCATGGCGAGCGCAGCCGCATCCATATCGACGTGCAGGGGCGGCGCAGCGCTTCGGTGGTGGAACTGCTGTATCGCGATGACGGGGTCGGATTCGATGGCGACCCGGATGCGCTGGGACGCTTGTTCCTGCGTGGCGGCGCATCGCGCGGCACCGGCGTGGGCCTGTACCTGGTGCGCGTGCTGATGGAACGCATGGGCGGCAATGTGCGCTTCGAACATGCCGAGGGCGGCGGCTTCGCTGCCACGATGACCTTCCTTCCGGGCGAGCCCTGATCCCGCATCATCCATGGACACTGCACTGCTGCTGGTCGAGGACGACGCCAACGTCGCGCAGACTCTGTCCGCGCGCCTGGGCAGCGAAGGCTTTGCCGTGACCCATGCCGGCAGTGTTGCAGCGGCGCGCGTGGCACTGGCCCAGCACCGATTCCAGGCCGCAGTGCTGGATGTTGGCCTGCCCGATGGCACGGGCTTTGAGGTGGCCAGGCATCTGCGCGAGGTGAGCCCGCAGACGGCCATGCTGTTCCTCACGGCACACGGCGCGCCGGAGGACCGCATCCACGGCCTGGAACTGGGCGCGGACGACTACATGACCAAACCCTTCGCCTTCCGCGAGCTGTTGCTGCGAATCCAGAACATGCTCCGGCGCGCGCACGCCCTCGCCACCACGCCGGGCCCGGTGCGCATCGGCATCGCCACCGTGGACCTTGCAAGATTCACGGCCGAGAGCGGCGGAGAGGTTCACCGCCTGACGCACAAGGAATGCGCCGTGCTGCAGCTGCTGGTGGAGAAGGCCGGCAAGGCCGTGAGCCGCGACGAGATGCTCTCGCGCGCCTGGGCGCCGGATGAATTCCCCACCGAGCGCACCGTCGACAATTTCATCCTGCGCCTGCGCCGACTGGTGGAGCGCGATCCTTCCAATCCGCAGGCCATCCGCAGCATCCGCGGCGTGGGCTATCAACTAGAGACCTGAACATGACCGAGACTTCCCTCAGCGCCGCCCTGCATCGCCGCAACGACGCCCGCCCGCCTGTATGGATGATGCGCCAGGCCGGGCGTTACCACTCGCACTACCAGTCGCTGAAGCGTTACAACGACTTCATCAGCCTGTGCCGCGAGCCGCAGCTGGCCGCCGAGACGGCGCTGGGTCCCATCCACGATTTCAATTTCGATGCGGCCATCCTGTTCTCGGACCTGCTGTTCCCGCTGGAAGCCATGGGCATGGGGCTGGTGTACGACCCGGGCCCGAAGCTCGACTTCCACCTGCGCACGCTGGTGGATGTGGAGAAACTCAAGGGCGGCGCGGAGCGCGCCCCGCTGCTGCAGTTCCAGGCCGATGCCGTGCGCCTGACGCGCCAGCGCCTGCGCGCAGACAAGGGGCTGATCGGCTTCGTCGGCGGCCCGTTCACGCTGTATGTCTACGCCGCGGCCGGTTCGCACGAGAAGGCGCTGCAGGCCGTGCCCGGACTCACCAATGGCATCTACGATGCGTTCAACGCCAAGCTGCTGGACCTGCTGGCGGAAAACATGGCGCTGCAGTCCCGTGCCGGCGCGGAATGCATCGCTTTGCTCGACACCGCTGCCGGTGAAATAGATGCCGGCCTCTACGGCCGGCATGTGGTGCCGGTGCTGGCCGACCTGCTGGCGCGATTCCGCAAACTGGATGCCACCACGCCGGTGCTCTATTACTCGCGCGGCACCGATGCCGGGTACTGGGACCAGCTCACCGCGCTGCCCATCCAGGGCCTCGGTATCGACTGGCGGCAGGATCTGGCCGCCACGCTGGAACGCTATGCGCAGCGCTGGGCCATCCAGGGCAATGTCGATCCCGAGTGGCTGCATCTGCCGGGCGAGGAACTGGAGCTTCGGCTGCGCGAATACTTCACGCGTATCCGCGCATTGCCTGCCGCGCTGCGCCGCGGCTGGATCTGCGGCCTGGGCCATGGCGTGCTGCAACGGACACCCGAGGCGAACGTGCGCCGCTTCGTGGCGCTGCAGCGGGAAATCTTCGGGTGAAATCCCTGCCGCTGGAATTGCTGGAGCGTTACAGCGGCCCGACGCCGCGGTACACCAGCTTTCCAACGGTGATGCACTGGACACAACCACCTTCCGGGCAGGCATGGATTGCAGACCTTGCCGCCGCGCTGGGAGCCGGCGGTGCGCGCACTGCCCTGTACGTACACATTCCTTTCTGCCAGTCGCTGTGCACCTTCTGTGGCTGCAACATCCGCATCGTGCGCAATCACGCACTGGCCGCGCCGTATGTGGAAACACTGCTGCAGGAATTCGCGCTGTATCGCGCGCGGCTTGCGGGCCTGCCACTGCATCTGGGTGAACTGCACCTGGGTGGCGGCACGCCCACCTTCCTGCCGGCCGAAGTGCTGGACCGGCTGCTGGATGGCCTGCTGCCACACTGCAGCGTCGCTGCGGATGCGGACCTGGCCATCGAAGCCGACCCGCGCCACACCAGCCGCGAACAGCTGGCAGTGCTGCGGCGCCATGGCTTCACCCGCCTGTCGCTGGGCGTGCAGGACTTCGATCCGCGCGTGCAGGAGATCGTCAACCGCGAGCAGAGCTTCGAACTGGTCCAGCGGCTGGTTGGATCGGCGCGCGAACTGGGCTTCACCAGCATTTCCTTCGATCTGATCCACGGCCTGCCGCTGCAGACGGTGGACAGCCTGCGCGCCACCTTCGATGCCGCTGCACGGCTGGCGCCCGACCGCATCTCCTTCCTGCCCTATGCGCACGTGCCCTGGATCCGGCCCAGCCAGCGCCAGTACACCGAAGCGGACCTGCCGGATCGCACCACGCGCCAGCAGCTGTTCGAACTCGGCCGCGAGCGCATGGGCAGCTGGGGCATGGTGGAGATCGGCTTCGACCAGTACGCACGCGCTTCCGATCCGCTGGCGATGGCGCTGGCCGCCGGCCGCCTGCATCGCAACTTCATGGGCTTCACGGCCAGTGCCACCCAGGCACTGATCGGCCTCGGTGTGTCATCCATCGGCCACGGCCTTGGCGCGTACGCGCAGAACGAGAAAAACCTGCAGCAGTACGAACAGCGGCTGCAGGCACAGCTCTTGCCCTTGCAGCGCGGCCATGTGCTCACAACCGACGAGCAGCGCATTCGTGCGCATCTGTGGCAACTTCTGTCGGGCGCAGCCACGGTGATCACCACGGCGGAGCAGTCGCTCACCTGGTGGCAACTGGCACTTGAACGGCTGGAACCCATGTTGCGCGATGGTCTGCTGCAGCAGAGCGCGGAGGCCGGCAATCTTCAGCTGGCCGTCACGGAACAGGGCCGCGCCTTCCTGCGCCAGATCTGCGCCGCGCTCGATCCCCACCAGCAGCAAGTGCCGGAACTGGCTGCCGCGCCGCTGTCGGTGAGCGCATGACGCGCGGCTCGCCGGGCGCCACCTTCCTTGCCTTCGTGCTGGCCCTGCTCGGCGCCATGGTGCTGGCTGCGCTGCTCAGCCCCTGGGTGCAGTGGCTGCTGTCACCGTTGCAGGTCTTCCCGCTGCATCGGGTATTCAGCCGCCTGACCATGTTGGGCGTCTTCGTAATCACGCTGGCTCTGCTGCGACGGCGGGGCCTGATGCGACGCGAGGTGCTCGGCTACGACCGTCCCTGGCCGATGTTCCTCGGTCGGGCACTGAAGGGATTGGCCGGCGGGTTGCTGCTGATGACGGCTGCACTGGTCCCGCTGTTTCTGCTCGATGTGCGGGAATGGAATCCGGCGCATGTGAATAACCTGGCTGCGCTGCTGCTGCGGGGGCTGGGCAGCGGCGTACTGGTGGCGCTGATCGAGGAAACCTTTTTCCGCGGCGCGCTGCAGGGTGCGCTGCAACGGCAGAATGCCCCACGGCTGGCGCTGTTCGCCGTGCCGGCGTTCTACGCGGCAGTGCACTTCCTCGGGCGCGCCACCAGCGTGCCGGCCGAACAGGTCACGGCGCTCAGTGGATTCACTGCCCTGTCGGGATTCTTCTCCCTGTATGCGCAACCGCTGGCCCTGCTGGATGCTTTCCTGGCCCTGTACTTCGTGGGCCTGCTGCTGGCGCTGGTCCGGCAGCGCTACGGCGATATCGCAGGATGCATCGGCCTGCACGCAGGCTTTGTGGCCACCATTGCCGTCTTTCGCAAGGTTTCGGTGCCGGCCGCCAGCGACTGGTCTTTCCTGGTGGGCCGCTTCGACGGTTTGCTGGGGATCTGGATTGCCTTGCTGACGGCGCTGGTCTGTGCAGCGCTGTGGCGCCGGCGCATCGTGTATTTGCACTGACGCGGCGCAAGGTTCCTCGGCAGGGGCCTGCGTCTTCCGCTTGGGAGAAGTAGTAGCCAGCCACCCATGTGACGGTCTCGCCCTACTTTACAGGTCGAACGACCGGGGGTCACATGACGATTGCGAAAGGCGTTTGGCGTGCGCGCACGGTGGCGGCTGCTGTTGCAGCAATCATGGCCACCACACAGATCGACGCGGCAGCACCGCCGGCCGAAGCCGGCAATCTCGACGAGGTCACGGTCACCGGCTCGCGCATCAAGCACGATGGCTTTGAAGCACCCAACCCGCTGACGGTCATCGACGCCGCGCAGATGGAAAGGCTCGGCCAGACGAACGTGGCCGAAGTACTCGCCACCATCCCGCAGAACATCTCCACGCAGTCCGAGAACACGGCTGGTGTATTCCCGACGGCCAACGTCGGCTCGAATTTCGCCAATCTGCGCGGCCTGAATCCCGTTGCCGGCACCCGCACCCTGACGCTGGTGGACTCACGCCGCTTCGTTCCCACCTCCGACGGCGGCGCGGTGGACCTGAACGTCATTCCCTCGGCGCTGATCTCGCGCATCGAAACCGTCACCGGCGGCGCCTCTGCGGCCTATGGCTCGGATGCCGTCGGTGGCGTGGTCAACGTGATACTCGACAAGAACTTCACCGGCGTGAAAGCGCAGGTCGATTACGGCCAGACCTTCGATGGCGACGGCAAGTCCACGCATGCCAGCCTCGGCGCCGGCACATCCTTCGCCGGTGATCGCGGCCATGTGCTGTTCGGCGGTGAATGGCAGGACAATGGCGGCGTGGGTGACTGCGCCGAAGTGCGCGTCTGGTGCGCCGCAAGCTGGGACTACTACACCAACAACGGCATCGTGGATGCTGCCGCGACGCCGCAGCGCAACCCCACCACCGGCGCCGTGAGCCAGACCAACCGTCGCTACCTGGGGCAGCCCAACTTCATCATCGCGCCGGGCTCGAAGCAGGCATACAACGTTTCACAGGGCGTATTCCGCAACCTGGCGCCGACGCCGGCCGCACTGATCAACAAGAAGTTCAACGACGAAGGCACGGCCATCCTGGACATGGCTCCCGGCAAGTACGTGAGCAACCTGGCCATCCTGCCGCGCTCGGGCGGTGACGGCGATTCCACCTTCGCCGACTCGGCGCTGCGTGTGCCGCTGGAACGATTCTCGCTGTTCACGCATGGCAACTGGGATTTCACCGACACGCTGCAGGGCTTCGTTGAAGTCTCCTATGCCCAGCGCGAAGTGAATGTCACGCAGCAGATCGCAGGGCCGCGTTCGACCTTCTACATCCTCAAGGACAATGCCTACCTGCCAGCCAGTGTCGCGGCACTATTCCCTGCGGGTGGCCAGGCCAGCCTGGGCAAGGACATGGACGAGACCTTCACCGGCACCAATTCATCCAAGGCCAGCGTGCTGCGGACGGTGGCGGGCCTTTCCGGCAAGATATTCGATACCTGGAGCTGGGACGCCTACTACCAGTACGGCAGCAACGAGCGTAACCAGACCTTCGACAAGACCCGCGTGAACGACAAGTTCGCCTTCGCGCTGGACGCCGTCGACCAGGGCAGGTTCCTCAATAATGTACCCAACGGCAATATCGTCTGCCGCGCCACGCTGCAGCCGGCGAACGCCGTCGCGGCCACTGGTTGCCAGCCCCTGAATCTCTTCGGCCTCAACAATGTATCGGCCGCGGCGATCGACTACGCCTACGACACCGCGCCGGAAGACTTCGAATACGCGCAGCAGGTGGCCGCCGCAACGATGAGTGGCGACCTGTGGAAGGGATTCGGCGCCGGCGCCATCAGCGCCGCGCTGGGCGCTGAAATCCGCAAGGAATACGGCGATGTCACGCATGGCAACATCCCGAACTACAACCAGTTCGCCTTCACCTTCGGCCAGGATTACAGCGGCACCATCGACGTGGCGGAGGCCTTTGCCGAGGTCAACGCGCCGCTGCTGAAGAACGTGAAGTTCGCGAACCTGCTGGAGCTCAACGGCGCCATCCGCGAGACCCGCAACAAGAGCCACGACCGCGACCCGAAGAACCTGCTGCCCCCGGGCAGCGACAAGACCAAGACCAATGACTTCACCAGCTGGAAGATGGGTGCGGTCTGGGATCCGGTCGACTGGCTGCGCATCCGTGCAACACGCTCACGCGACATGCGTGCAGCGGGCTTCCGTGAGTTGTTCTTCAAGGCGGTGCCGACCGAATCCGGTACGGCACAGGGCCGCGTGAACAATCCGTTCAACCAGCTCGCGCCGAACACCCTCGACGCCACTCCCATCCTGAATGCCGGCAATTTCGGGCTGGCGCCCGAGAAGGCCGACACCTGGACGGCCGGCATCGTGCTCTCGCCGGGCGGAGCAGCCGAGGGCCTGCGCCTGTCGGCGGACTGGTACGAGATCCAGATCCACGACGCCATCACCACCATCTCTGCCCAGCAGATCGTGGACTTCTGCAACCAGGGGTCGGAATCCTTCTGCGATCGCGTCACCTTCAACCCAACTCCCAACCCGGCAACGCTGGGGCCGCGTGGCGACATCACCTTCATCTCGGCGGGACAGGGAAATCTCGGCCGCTTCGCCACACGCGGCCTCGACCTGGAGCTGGATTACACCTTGCCGCTGGCGAAGATCAGCTCCAACGCGGCCGGTTCACTCAATCTGCGCACGCTGGCCACGCTGGTGTACGACATGCTGTTCCAGGCCACTCCGCAGGCAACGGCCTTCGACTACGCAGGGCAGACCGGCAGTTCGGCCTTCGCCGACTTCGCCAATGGCCCGAAGTGGCAGATCAATGGAATGCTGACCTACTCGCTGGCCCGCTTCTCCACCACGGTAAGCATGCGCTACATCCCGTCGGGTTCGCTGAACGCGACCTGGATCGGACCGGATGATCCGCGCTATGCAGGGTTGATCGCAGCCAGCAACAGCGACCTGACCACGGCACTGCCGGTGAACACCGTCAATGACAACACGGTGAAGAGCCGTACATACATTGGCCTGGCCGCCAGCTACCGCGTTCCCTTCAGCAGCGGCGATGGCAGCTGGGAAGTGTTCGGCACCATCAACAACCTGCTGGACAAGGACCCACCCATTGCCCCAGGCGGCAACACGGGGCCGGGCACCAACTACCCGACCAACCCGGTGTACTTCGACACCCTGGGCGCCCAGTTCCGCATGGGCGTGCGGGTGACCCTCTAGAAGGGCTTCACCACCACCAGCCAGAGGATTGCCAGCAGCACCACTACTGGCAATTCGTTGTACCAGCGCAGCGCGATGGCACCCGGCAGCGGGGCATCGCGCTGCATGCGTTTCATGAGTACGCGCGTGGAGACGTGGTACGCCACCAGCAGCGCCACCATGGCCAGCTTGGCGTGGATCCAGCCGCCGCTGAAGCCGAAGGCGCGCCAGAGGAAGATTCCCGAGGCCAGCGCGAACACCGCCATCATGCTCATGAAATGGTAGAGCTTGCGCGCCATGACCTTCAGGCGACGCACATCCTCGCCGGCCGCCAGGCCTTCCGCGTAGTGCACGAAGATGCGCGGCAGGTAGAAGATGCCGGCCATCCATGAGATGACGAACAGCAGGTGCAGTGCCTTGATATAGAGCATGGAGCGCAGTCTAGCCGATAGCCCGCCGACCGGCCCGTAGGCTCAGCTGCGCCGCGGCCGCAGGCCGCGCAGCGGCTCGGCCTGCAGCGGATCCTCGGGCCAGTAGTGCCTGGGATAGCGGCCGCGCATGTCCTTGCGCACCTCGGCGTAGCTGCCGCGCCAGAAACCTGCCAGATCGCGCGTGATCTGCATGGGCCGCCGCGCTGGCGAAAGCAGTTTCAGCGTGAGCGGCACACGGCCGCCGGCAATGCGCGGCGTATCGGCCAGGCCGAACACCTCCTGCATACGCACCTCGATGCAGGGGGCGTTGTCGTCCAGATAATCCACCGCGATACGCGAGCCAGTGGGCACGGTGACATGAGTGGGCGCGCACTCTTCGAGCTGCTGCCGCTGTGCGCGGTCCAGCCGCGACAGCAACGCCTCGCCCAGCCGGCCATCCGCCAGCTGCTGCAGGGATTTCACGCCCTGCAGCCAGGGCAGCAGCCATGCATCGATGCCTGCCAGCAGCGCGGCGCCATCCATCGCAGGCCAGGCTGCGGAAGGAGCGCCACGACCCTGCGATGGATGTGCAGCAACGAAGCGCATGCGCGCCAGCAACCGCCGATCGGCGTCCTGCCAGGGCAGAACATCCAGACCCGAACCGCGCACCTGCCCCAGCAATGCGCCCGCCACATGCTCCGGATCCAGCGCCACGCGTTGTTCGGCCAGCAGCAACGCTCCCAGTCTGCGCACGCGGCGCGCCTGCAATGCCCCGCGCGGGTCGGTGTAGGTTTCCACTCCGCTGTGGATCTGGCTGTCCAGTGCGGACTCCAGTTGTTCCAGCGTGACCGGAGCGGCCAGCCGGATGCGCGCTTCGGCGCCCGCCGCATCGTCGAGGTCCAGCGCCACCAGATATTGCGCGCTGGACAGCGTCGATGCGCCTTCGAGCATCGCGCCACGGCCATTCGCCAGCAGGAACCTGGCGCCGCTGCCGCCCCCGCCACGCGCCTGCGCAATGCGGTCCGGATAGGCCCAGGCCAGCACGTGGCCTGCCTGCGAATCGTCGGCCGCAGGCGGGTTGGCAGAGCCGCGCCGCCCCGCACCGGCGCCGGCCAGTCGCCGCACCAGTTCGCGCACGCGCGCCAGTGCGCCGGGATCTGCGCCGCGCGTCTCGCCGCGCAGCAACTCCAGCCGCGAGCGCATGTCCGGATCGCGGCTCCGCTGCAGCAGATCCCGTTCCGACAGCAATGCCGCCAGCTGCGCCGCCAGTGTCTCCTCCGCTGTGCCGCGTGCGCGCACCAGCAGGTGTGCCAGCCGCGGATGCAGGCCGGTGTCGGCCATCGCCCTTCCGGTCTTCGTCAGCGCACCCTGTGTGTCGATGGCCTCCAGCTGGCGCAGCAGATCCCGCGCCTGGGCAAGCGTCGCCGCGGGGGGCACATCCAGCCACTGCAGTTGCGTGGCATCGCGCACGCCCCACTGCGCCAGCTCCAGCGCCAGCGGCGCGAGGTCGGCATTCAGAATCTCCGGTGGCGTCTGCGCAGCCAGCGTGGCCTGCGCCCCCTCGCCCCACAGCCGCCACGCGCTGCCGGGAGCCGTACGGCCCGCGCGACCGGCACGCTGCGTGGCCGAAGCCTGCGAGATACGCACGGTTTCCAGTCTTGCCATGCCGGTTGCCGGATCGAACATCGAACGGCGTGCCAGCCCGCTGTCCACCACCACCCGCACACCATCAATGGTGAGCGAGGTCTCGGCGATGTTGGTGGCAAGGATGAGCTTGCGGCGCCCTGGCGGCGCGGGACGCAGCACCTGCTGCTGCGCTTCGATGTCCAGCTCGCCATACAGCGCATGCAGGTCGATGCCCTGGGCCTGCAGATCCTGCAGGGATTCGCGCAGACGATGGATTTCCGGGGAGCCAGGCAGGAATGCCAGCACATCGCCCTCGGTCTGCTCGAGGATGCGGCGCAGCTGCTGTGACATGGGCGCCAGATCGCGCTGGGAAAGCGTGCGGTGTTCCGGCAGCGCCGGCAGTGCGCGGCCCAGGTAGTGCACCTCCACCGGAAACATGCGCCCTGCTGCTTCGATCACCGGGGCATCGCCCAGCCGCGCAGCAACCGCTGCCGCATCGATGGTGGCCGACATCACCAGTAGCCGCAGCGGCAGGCCCAGCGACTCCTGCGCCTCGCGGCACAGCGCCAGCCCCAGGTCGGCATGCAGGCTGCGCTCGTGGAATTCGTCGAACAGCACCGCCACCACGCCCTCCAGCGCCGGATCGTCCTGCAGCATCCGCGTCAGGATGCCTTCGGTCACGACTTCCAGTCGCGTTGCCGGGCCCACCCGTGTATCGAGCCGCATGCGGTAGCCCACGGTCTCGCCAATGCGCTGCCCGAGCTGTTGCGCCATGCGCGCGGCCACTGCCCTTGCCGCCAGCCGCCGCGGCTCCAGCAGCAGGATCCGACCATTGGCGGCCCAGGGCTCCTGCAACAATGCCAGCGGGACCACCGTACTCTTGCCGGCTCCCGGTGGTGCAACCAGCACGGCGTTGCTCTGCCTGCGCAGGCAATCACATAGCTGCGGCAGGACAGCTCCGACAGGCAGGGAAGAGGAGAAGGACATGCAGCGCATGATATCGTCCGTCCATGCACCGCAGCAGGCTGGCCGGCTTCTGCATCGTGCGGCCACAATCGAAGGATTTTCAGTCAGCGGCAAATCGCTGGGAACAGGATGATCCCAAGGAGCAGCGGCCATGAAATGGCGTGAAGGCAGACGCAGTGACAATGTCGAGGACATGCGCGGCCGTGGCGGCAGCATGGGCGGCGGCGCGAAATTCGGCCTCGGCACGCTGGTAGTAGCGGTCGCGGCTTACTTCCTCGGTGTGGATCCCAACCTGGTGCTGGGCATCATGGGAGGCGCGGACGGCAGCGTGCAGGAAGCACCGACAACGGTGTCGGCGGACCAGCCGCTGGATGAAGGCGCGGACTTCATGCGCGTAGTACTGGCAGATACCGAAGACACCTGGGGCGCGCTGTTCCAGCAGGCCGGAAGCCAGTACCGCGCGCCGCGGCTGCGGCTGTATACCGGTGGCACCGCCTCGGGTTGCGGGTCGGCAAGCTCGGCAATGGGCCCTTTCTACTGCCCGGCCGACGAGCGCGTCTATGTGGACCTGAGCTTCTTCGACGAACTGGTCCGACGCTTCAATGCGCCCGGAGATTCAGCGGCTCCTGGCAGCTTTGCCCAGGCCTATGTGCTGGCGCACGAAGTCGGCCACCACGTGCAGCACCTGATGGGGCTCGATGAGAAAGTGCGCGGCGCGCAGCAGCGCGCCTCGCAGGAGCAGCAGAATGCGCTGCAGGTGCGCATGGAACTGCAGGCGGACTGCTTCGCGGGCATCTGGGCGCATCACGCGCAGCGCGCACGGCAGATCATCGAGACCGGCGACATCGAGGACGCCCTGGGTGCTGCCGCGGCAGTGGGCGACGACATGATCCAGAAGCGCGCGCAGGGTTATGTCGTGCCCGAGAGCTTCACGCACGGCAGCGCCGCGCAGCGGCAGCAATGGTTCGAAAAGGGCCTGAACAGCGGCCAGGTCGGCGCCTGCGACACCTTCAACGCGCGCTCGCTGTAGCTGACAAAAGCTTAATCCCAGGTACATCTGCTCGACTGGTGCGGTGGACAAGAATGCCTCCCGCAATGCAGACCATGCATTGACCAGAAACAGGAGAGTTCAGATGAAGACCAAGACGATCGGGCTGGCCGCAGTGATGGCCGCATCGGCCGCGCTGCTGGGTGCCAATGCGATTGCCGCCACCACCACCCCGGCTGCCAACGAAACGCATGCGCACTGCGAACAGCAGGCCAAGGACAAGAAACTCAGCGGCTCGGCGCTGAAGGACTTCGTGAAGAAGTGCGAGGCGGACGCCACGAAGAAGTAAGGGACTATTTTTCCTGGGAGTCCGGCAGCCCTCCCCCCCCTGTCCCATGGGGCTGCCGGACTATCCCGGATCCCGCCATGACGGGAAGCTGCAGGCCACTTTCAACCCCGGCCTGTTGTCCGCAAGCTCGATCTCGCCGCGGTGCAGCCGCGCAATAGCCCGCACAAGGCTCAGCCCCAGTCCGCTGCCCGACGCCGTTGCATCGGGATCCAGGCGCACGAATGGCTGCTGCGCACGTTCGCGGTCCGGCGCGGGAATGCCAGGTCCGTCATCGTCCACCGCGAGGATGATCCGCTCATTTCCAGGGCGCACGGACAGCAGCACATTGCCGCCGGCCGGCACGTACTTCAGCGCGTTCTCCAGCAGGTTGGCGATCAGCTGCGCCAGCAGCTGCCGCTGGCCGGCAATCGGCGCCTCGCCACCGGCTTCCAGCTGCAGGCGCAGCCCTTTGTCCTGCATCCCCGGCGAGTAGAGCTCGCACATCTCGCGGGCCAGTGACACCAGATCCACGCGCTCGGAGCGCGCGGCGAGACTTCCCGCTTCAGCCCGCGCGATTTCCAGCAGCGTTCCCAGCGTACGCTGCACGCGATCGAGCTCCTCTAGGGCGGGCGCCACCAGCTCGCGCGTCGCGGCGGTGGTGTTGTCGCGCAGCAGCCCTTCTTCCAGCCGCACGCGCAACCGGTACAGCGGCGTGCGCAGATCATGCGCAATGCTGCCGAAGGTGGTGCGCAGCATGCTGGCCTGCTGCTCGATGCGGTTCAGCATGTCGTTGACGGTGCGACTGAGCTGGTCGAATTCGTCGCTGCGCCGGCCCACCTCGAGCCTGCGGCTCAGGTCACTGTGCACGATGGAGTCGCAGGCCAGGTTGAAGTCGAGCACGCGGCGCGCGGTCTGCCGCGAGTACCACCAGCCCAGTACGCAGATCAGTGCAGTGATCAATCCTATGCCCCAGATCGTGGCCAGCCCGAAGCGCCGCAGGCTACGCTCGCTCTCGCTGGTGTCCGTGCCCACCAGCAGCCAGTAGTCGCCGGGCAGCTGTACCACGCGCGCCCACACGGGATGCGTGCTGTGCGGGCCTTCCGCGCCAGTGACGATGCGGAATCTCACCTCATGGCTCTCGACGGGACGCACATCCTCCGGCCAGGCGGTCAGGTTTCCGGCCAGCGGTCGCAGCGCCTCATCGGTCAGCAGGTATACGGCGCCGGTGCGCCCCCAGCTGTCGGTGTGTGCGCGCAGCACGGAGATCAGGCTGGCAGTGCCGCCGTCGCGGTAATCCTCGGCCAGGTCTTCCAGCTCCGCGGACACGATGGCGTGGATCTCGCGCTGCAGGGCGCTGCGCGTGAGCAGGAACACGGTTCCCTGCAGCGCGACGACCAGCAGCAGCACCACCGTGCCGTAGACAAATGCCAGCCGCGCAGCGGAGCTGCGGAACGATCGGTCAGGATTCATCGCGCAGCACGTAACCGGCGCCGCGAATGGTGTGGATCAGTGCGGTGGGAAAATCGCGGTCCACTGCCGTGCGCAGCCGGCTCATGTGCACATCGATCACATTGGTCTGCGGATCGAAGTGCAGGTCCCAGACTCCTTCCAGCAGCATGGTGCGGGTGACCACCTGCCCCTGGCGGCGCGCGAGGAACTCCAGCAGCTGGAACTCCTTGGCGGTGAGGTCGATGCGGCGCCCGCCACGCGTCACGCTGCGCCCGAGCAGGTCGATGTCGAGATCCGCAACCTTCAGGCGCGTGGTGGCTGTCGCGCCCTGGCCCCGGCGCAGCAGCGCCTCGATGCGTGCCAGCAGCTCACCGAATGCAAAAGGCTTGGTGAGGTAGTCGTCGCCGCCGGCGCGCAATCCCTCGATGCGTTCATCGACGGAGCCCAGCGCCGAGAGAATCAGCACCGGCACCTTGTTGCCCTGCTTGCGCAGCATCTGCACGATGCTCAGCCCATCGAGGTGCGGCAACTGCCGATCGGCGATGATGAGGTCGTAGTGCCGCTCCGTTGCCTGGAACAGGCCATCGCGCCCATCGGAGGCGATATCGACGGCATAGCCGCTTTCGCGCAGGCCCTTGGCTAGATAGCGCGCGGCCTCGTTGTCGTCTTCAATCAGCAGCAGGTGCATGCAGCCGTAGCCTGCGCTGTGTACGGCGTGGATTCAAGATTAAGTATTCTTCATCGTCGCAGTTCGAACTTCAGCGCCGGCGCAATGCTCCGTCCGGAGGTCAGCGTTGCCGTCGATAACCGCAACTGGCCCGCAGAAGTCTTCCGCTCCCAGAAATCGTGGTTGGACAGGATGCCGATGGCAGCACCGGCCAGCACGTCATGGGTGTAGTGATTGTCGGTATAGACGCGCGACCAGCCGACAAAGCCGGCCAGGACATAGGCCGGCGCGCCCCATCGCCAGCCATACTGCTTGCGCAGAAACTCCGCGCCCGCGAAGGCGAGGGATGTATGTCCCGACGGGAAGGAGTCGGGTTCGCCGTTGGGCCGCGTCTCGTCGGTCACTTCCTTCAATCCCCAGGTGACCACTGCGGTACGGCCCAGCGCCAGGAACAGATCGTGTCGAGGTGAGCCTCCCATGCTCAGGAAGCCTGGCTGTGTGCCCTGTGCGACCGGCGTTGCCGGCTCCAGGATGAACGTGGCCAGCAGTGCCGCGGCTGGAATGGCGTACTTGAGAACGGTGCCCGCGTCCTCCACATTCTGCTGCTTGCCGGTCAGCGGCTCAGCCGCTGTCGCTGCGCCTGCGAAGGCCAGCAGCAGCGACATGAACAGCGCCCTCATGCTCATCATCAGCGCATCACGATGCGGCGCGCACTGCCGGCGACAAGGCTGGTGAGGTCCATGATGATGCGGGGCAGCGACGCCCGACCCGGCGTCGCCAGGTAGCGCGGCCGCCATTGCGGCAGGTATTTTTCCTTGTATCCACGCAATCCTTCGAAATTGTAGAAGTGCTCGCCATGCCGGTACACGAAGGCGCCGACGCGATTCCACATCGGCGAGAATTCATGATCGGCCAGACCGGACAGCGGCGCCATGCCGAGGTTGAACCAGGCCAGCCCGTGCTGCCTGCCCCAGAGCATCAGCTCGATCATCAGGTAGTCCATCACGCCCTTCGGGGCCTGATCATCGTAGCGCATCAGGTCCACGGACAACTCCGTGCGGTCACCGCTGAGCCACAGATTGGCGAAGGCCACCGGCTGGCCACCTACGCGGACCACCGCACAGGGAAAGCGCGCCAGGTAACGTTCGTCGAAGCAGCCCAGGGAAAAACCTTTTTCCGCAACGGACTTGGCGGCCAGCCAGTGATCCGAGATGGCCCGCAGTGCAGGCAGATGCTGTGGCACCTGCTCCGGCGGCAGCACCTCGCAGCTGGCGCCATCGCGTTGCGCGCGCCGATGGATCTGCCGCAACTCGGCGCGGCGTGAGCCTTCCAGAGTGAAATCACCCAGCGGCACACGCGCTTCCTCGCCGATCTTCGACAGCGTCAACCCGGCCTCCAGGTAATTGGGCAGGTCCTCGACTCCAACCTGGTAGAACACCGGCCGCGCAGCGTAGGTATCGCAGGCTTCGCGGAACTGCCGTACGAGTTCGGAACGTGCGCCTGCCGGACCGACCGGATCGCCCATGGCAATCCAGCTGCGCCCGACGGGCCGGAACATCACGAAGGCCGTACCGTCTGCGGAGAACATCAGGTTCTTGTCCCCGAGCAGCGCGAGGTTGGCAGCGGTATCCGCCGATGCGCCCATGGCCTGGCGCGCGCGCTCCAGCGCGGCTTCATCCGGCAGATCCGGCAGCAGCGGCGAGGGACGAAGCAGCAGCCAGGTGCCCGCCGCGCCTGCCAGCACGATGGTCATGACTGCAGCACGCATTGCGCGCGGCGCCTGGGCATGCAGCGCGAATTGCCACCACAGGTCATGGGAATAATCGATGTGCCGGAATGAAAGCCAGGCCAGCAGCAGCGAGGCCAGCAGCGCCAGCAGCGTCGCGCCCAGCCACAGCGGCGAGAAGCGCTGGTCGAGCAGCGATGCCTTGCGGTGAAACCGGTCGCGCGAAACCACCAGCGCCACGGCCATCGCCAGCAGCACCAGCGCCTCTTCATAGTCGAAACCCTTGGCCAGTGAGGCCGCGGCACCGACCAGCAGCAGCAGCAGCGTCAGGTGCCACGCGGCGTCCAGTCGCCTGCGAATGCCCTGCGCCAGGAACAGCAGTCCCAGACCAGCCGCGCTGCCCAGCAGATGCGAGACTTCCAGCAGCGGCAGCGGCACGATGTGTCGCAGCATCGACATGCGCGAGTCGAGCATGGGCGTGGCGCCAGACAACAGCAGCACCACGCCGCAGGCAAACACGGCCGCGCCGATCACATGCGGCGTCATCACGCGCAGCCACGCTTCGCCCCAGCCCAGCCAGCGCAGCAGCAGATGCCGCTTGAGCCAGGCCTCGCGAGCCAGCATCACCGCCAGTGCCAGCACGAAGGGCAGCAGGCAGTAGACGATGCGGTAGGCCAGCACCGCTGCCAGCTTCTGGTCCGGCGGCGCGCCATCCGGCGTCAGCAGCAGCAGCACCGACTCGAAGACGCCCAACCCACCCGGCACGTTGCTGAGCAGGCCCGCCACGGAAGCCAGCACGTAGATACCGAGGAAACCGAGGAAGGTGCCGGTGGAACCATCCGGCATCAGCACGTACAGCACGCCGGCCGCGAGACACAGATCGACACAGGCCACCAACACCTGCAGCAGCGACAGGCCCAGTCCTGGCAACAGTATCGTGTGCCCGCGCAGCACCAGCGATTTCCGTCGCAGCGCCGCAGCGACGACATACCCCGCCACTACGAGGATCAGCAGCACTCCTACCACCCGCGCCGCGAGGCTGCCCACATGCAGCACGGCGCCGGCAGCGGCCGGGGTCAGCAGCAGTGAAATGCCGCACATCAACGCGGCGCCCAATGCGAAAGTGGCCGAGCAGAATGCGATCACCTTGGCGACCTGCATTCCGCCCAGGCCGGCGCTGGTGTAGATGCGGTAGCGCACCGAGCCACCGGACAGTGCCGCGAATCCCACGTTGTTGGAAACCGCATAGGCCACGAACGAGGCCATGGTCACGGTGTGCCAGGGCAGGCGCCCGCCGGCAAAACGCACGGCGAGCAGATCGTAGGTGCTCATCACCAGGTAGCTGCAGGCGGTCAGCAGCAGGGCGTACAGCAGGACCCTCGCTGGCGTCGCATGCAGATGTACGAAGACATCGCGCCAGTCATACCGGCCAAGCACCCGGTCGACCGCGATCAGTGCGATGACGAACAGGCCGCCCGCCAGCCACGGGCCCCAGCGCTGCAGGAAAGTCTTCTGCGTACCGGCCAAGGGAGAGTCCGCGCCCCGTCTGAGCCTGACTCAGCGGCGTGATGTGCCGGCGGAGCCGAACAGGCGCCAGGCCAGTGCCAGCCAGGCCATGATGAGCAGCAGGCCGCCGACTGGTGTCACCAGACCCAGCAGCGAGGGCGCCCCCGACAGCATCAGGTAGATGCCGCCGCTGAAGCAGAGGATGCCCGCCAGCAGCAACCCCGCGATGCGCGGCAACCAGGCGTCCACACGCGACTGCGCCAGCAGGCCGACCATGAACAACCCCAGCGCATTCAGCAGCTGGTACTGGACGGCGGTCTCCAGTGCGTGCAGTTGCGTGGCACTCAGCAGCGACTGCAGTGCATGCGTGGCGCTTGCCCCGATGACGATGCCAAGGGCGACCAGCAGCGCCGCCACGGCCATCGTGCGCTGAGCGGTCATCGTCCGCTCCGCGACCCCGGCTTTGGCGGACGCTTCGCGCCGCGCGCGGGCGGACGCGCGGGAACCCTGGGCAGGCCGGTGTGCTGCGTGCGTATCGGTTGCGAGCGCACGGCTTGCGCGCCAGCTCCCCGCGCCGGAGGCGCTCCCGCGCGGCGGCGACCTTCGCCCGCATCGCCTGTTCCCACGGGCTGATACGCGGGAATCAGCTGGTTCGGACCACTGCCGATCAGCCGTCCCTTGCCCATGCGTCGCAGCGCCTCGCGCAGCACCGGCCAGTTGTTGGGATCGTGGTAGCGCAGGAAGGCCTTGTGCAGGCGGCGCTGGCGCAGCCCCTTGGCCACCGGCACGTTTTCACTGCTGCGCGTCACGCGGCGCAGCGGGTTCTTGCCACTGTGGTACATGGCCGTGGCTGATGCCATCGGCGAAGGCAGGAAGGCCTGCACCTGGTCCGCGCGGAAGCCGTTCTTCTTCAGCCACAGCGCCAGCTCGAGCATGTCCTCATCCGTGGTGCCCGGATGCGCGGCGATGAAGTACGGGATGAGGTACTGCTCCTTGCCCGCCTCCTTCGAGTACTTGTCGAACAGTTCCTTGAAGCGGTAGTAGGTGCCCACACCCGGCTTCATCATCTTCGACAGCGGCCCCTCGCGCACATGCTCGGGCGCGATCTTCAGGTAGCCGCCCACGTGATGCTGCGCCAGCTCCTTCACGTACTCGGGCGATTCGATGGCCAGGTCGTAGCGCACGCCCGAACCGATCAATATCTTCTTCACGCCCGGCAATGCGCGCGCCTTGCGGTACAGCTCGATCAGCGGCGTGTGGTCGGTGTTCAGGTTCTCGCAGACCTGCGGATACACGCAGGACGGCAGCCGGCAGGCGGCCTCGATCTCGCGGCTCTTGCAGGCGATGCGGTACATGTTGGCGGTGGGCCCGCCCAGGTCCGAGATCACGCCGGTGAAGCCCGGCACCGTGTCGCGGATGGTTTCGATCTCCTTCAGCACCGAGGCCTCGGAGCGGTTCTGGATGATGCGGCCCTCGTGCTCGGTGATGGAGCAGAAGCTGCAGCCGCCGAAGCAGCCGCGCTGGATCGCGATCGAGAAGCGGATCATCTTGTAGGCCGGGATCTCCGCATTGCCATACGAAGGATGCGGGCGGCGCTGGTAGGGCAGCTCATACAGGCCATCCATGTCCGGCGTGCTCAGGGGAATCGGCGGCGGATTGATCCACACATCCACATCGCCATGCCGCTGCACCAGCGCGCGTGCGTTGTGGGGGTTGGCTTCCAGATGCAGGATGCGCGAGGCATGCGCATACAGCACCGGATCGTTCGCCACCTGCTCGTAGTCGGGCATGCGGATGGCGCTGCGTTCACGGTCGGCGTTCTTTACGCGCCGCGTGAAGCGCACCACGCTCTCGTTGCCTGCAGCCGGCTTCGTTTCCGCAGGCTTCGTGCCGGTGGGCTCCATGGCGTAGGGATCGACCGGTGGATTCAGCGGACCTGGCGCATCCAGATGCCGCGAATCGATCTCGATATAGTCCCCTGCATGCGAGCCGCGCACGAAGGAGGTGCCGCGCAGGTCGCGAATGGCGGTGATGGTTTCGCCGGCATCCATGCGCCGCGCCAGCTCCACGATCTGCCGTTCGGCGTTGCCGTAGACCAGAAGGTCGGCCTTGGCATCGAGCAGCACCGAGCGCCGCACCTTCTCCGACCAGTAGTCGAAATGCGCAATGCGCCGCAGCGAGGCCTCGATGCCGCCGATCACGATGGGTGTATCGCGGAATGCCTCGCGCAGACGCTGCGAGTACACGATCACTGAACGATCCGGCCGCAGGCCCCCTGCTCCACCCGGCGTGTAGGCGTCATCGCTGCGGATGCGCTTGTCCGAGGTGTAGCGGTTGACCATCGAATCCATGTTCCCGGCCGTCACGCCGAAGAACAGCCGTGGCCTGCCCAGCGCCCGGAAAGGCTCCGCGCTGTGCCAGTCGGGCTGCGCGATGATGCCCACCTTCAGCCCCTGCGCTTCCAGCAGCCGGCCGATGATGGCCATGCCGAAGCTCGGGTGATCGACGTAGGCATCGCCGGTCACGACGATCACATCGCATTGCTCCCAGCCCAGTGCCTGCATCTCCTGGCGCGTCATGGGCAGGAAGGGCGCAGCCGGGCGCGGCTGAGGGCGCCTTGCGGCGTCAGCAAACAGGTCTGCGACAGTGATGGGATTGGCCGGGGACATGGCGGGCGCGGCGGATTGGCGCCGTAGTTTACCCGCTGGCGAGGGCCCCCGCCGCTGAAGGCAGCGGATCGACGGACTGGCTGTATGAATATACAGTGTGCATCCTTTAAGATTCGGGGATGCCTACTCAATCGGGCGTGATCCGCATCGTCGGCGCGCGCCAGCACAATCTGCGCAATCTGGACCTGGACCTGCCGCTGGGCGAGCTGATCGTCATCACCGGGGTTTCCGGCTCCGGCAAGTCCTCGCTGGCCTTCGATACCCTGTATGCCGAGGGTCAGCGCCGCTACATCGAGACCTTCTCCCCCTACGCCCGCCAGTTCCTGGACCGCATGGACCGGCCGCAGGTGGAGCGCATCGAAGGCATACCGCCCGCGATTGCCATCGACCAGACCAACCCGGTGCGCACCTCGCGATCGACCGTGGGCACGATGACCGAGCTCAACGATCACCTGAAGCTGCTGTACGCGCGCGCTGCGAAGCTGTACTGCCGCGGCTGCGGCCAGCCGGTGCAGCGCGATACGCCGACTTCCATCATCGCCTCGCTGCACGAGCGCGCGCAGGCCAGTGGCGATCCACGCATCCTGGTGTGCTTCGATGTGGAGCGTCCGGCGAACCTGCCCGAGAAAGAACTGCGGCGCATGCTCGAGGCGCAGGGCTACGTGCGCCTGCTCGAGGGAGAGGATTCCCGCGAAGGCCATCTCACCGTGATCCAGGACCGCCTGCGCGTGGGCACCGCGGACGCCGGGCGCCTGGCCGAAGCCGTGGATGCGGCGCTGCGCGGCGGACGCGGACAGATCGCCGTGCGCGCACTGGACGATGACGGAAAAGCCACCGCCGTGTGGCGCTACTCCTCCACGCTGCACTGCGCCGACTGCGACATCTCCTACCAGGATCCGGTGCCCAGTCATTTCTCCTTCAATTCACCGCTGGGCGCCTGCGAAACCTGCAAGGGTTTCGGCCGCGTCATCGGCGTGGACTACGACCTGGTGATCCCCGATCCATCGAAGACTCTGAAGCAGGGCGCCATCAAGCCCTGGCAGACAACCACCGGCAAGGAGAGCCAGCACGACATGGAGCGCGCCGCGCCCGCCGCCGGCATTCCGCTGGACGTTCCCTACAACCGGCTCAGCGAAGTGCAGCGGCAGTGGGTATTGCAGGGGGACGGCAAGAAAGGCCGCAAGCACTGGTACGGCGTGAAGGGCTATTTCGACTGGCTCGAAAGCAAGGCCTACAAGATGCACGTGCGCGTGCTGCTGTCGCGATACCGCAGCTATACCGAATGCACCGCCTGCCATGGCGCGCGCCTGAAGCCCGAATCGCTGCTGTGGCGCCTGGGGCCTTACAACCTGCACCAGCTGTCACTGCTGCCCATATCGCGCGCGCGCGGATTCTTCGCAACGCTGCAACTGCCGCCGCCGCTCTCGGATGCCGATACCGACCTGCTGCAGGCGATCCGCACGCGGCTGGGATATCTCGGCGAAGTCGGCCTCGACTACCTGACGCTGGACCGCCAATCGCGCACGCTGTCGGGCGGCGAGGTGCAGCGCATCAACCTCACCACGGCGCTGGGAACCTCGCTGGTGCATGCGCTGTTCGTGCTCGACGAGCCCTCCATCGGCCTGCATCCGCGCGACATGAACCGCGTGATCGGCGTGATGCGGCGGCTGCGTGATGCAGGCAACACGCTGGTGGTGGTCGAGCATGATCCCCAGATCATGCTGGAGGCGGACCGCCTGCTCGACATGGGTCCGGGGGCTGGCGAGCATGGCGGCAGCATCGTCTTCAACGGCACGCCACGCAGCATCCTGCGCGCGAAAGGCTCGCTGACGGGCGATTACCTCGCGGGCCGCAGGAGCATCGAGTCGGCCGCTGGCGCGCTGCCCTCAGCAGATCCAACTGCGGGCGCCATGCTCACGCTGCGCGGCGCCAGCCTGCACAATGTGCAGGACCAGACACTGCAACTGCCACTGGGCCGGCTGGTCTGCGTAACGGGCGTGTCCGGCTCGGGCAAGAGCACGCTGGTCACGGAGCTGCTGTTTCCGGCGCTGCAGCGCCAGTTCGGGAAGGCCACGGAACAGCGCGGCAGGTTCGATGCGCTGGAAGGCGCAGAGGGGCTCACCGGCGTGATGCTGGTGGACCAGTCCCCCATTGGCCGCACCACGCGCTCGAATCCGGCCAGCTTTGTCGGCGCCTTCGATCCCATCCGCGCGCTGTTCGCAAAGCTGCCGGATGCCATCGAGCGCAAGTACACCGCGGGAACATTCAGTTTCAATTCCGGCACGGGCCGCTGTCCCACCTGCGGTGGCAATGGCTTCGAGCATGTCGAGATGCAGCTGCTGGCCGATGTCTACCTGCGCTGCGCCACCTGCAATGGCACGCGCTACCGGGACGAGGTGCTGGAGCTGAAACTGGAAGGCGCCGCCGGCCGCCGCGCCAGCATCGCCGGCGTGCTGGAGATGACGGTGACCGAAGCCGTCGGCTTCTTCGCCGCGCATCCGGCCGTACTGCAGCGACTGAAACCACTGGGCGAGGTCGGGCTGGGTTATGTGCGGCTGGGCCAGCCGGTACCCACGCTTTCCGGTGGCGAGGCGCAGCGCCTGAAGCTGGCAGGCTATCTGGCCGACTCCGACACCGCAGGCAAACAACTGCTGATATTCGATGAGCCCACCACCGGCCTGCACTTCGAGGACATCGCCGCATTGATGCGTGCCTTCCGCCAGCTGCTGGCGCGAGGTCATTCGCTGCTGGTCATCGAACACAACCTCGATGTGATCGGCGCAGCCGACTGGCTGGTGGAGATGGGCCCCGAAGGCGGCGATGCGGGTGGCCGCATCGTGGCTGCCGGCACGCCGCGGGATTTCCGCGCGGCACGCATCGGCCACACCGGCGAGGCGCTGGCAACCTACGCTGCCGGCCTGGAGTCCATTGCCGATCGTGCCGAGACGGCAGCGCGCTCGCGCCCTGCTCCTCCGGCCAACATCGATGTGCGCGGCGCGCGCGAACACAACCTGCGGAACATCGACGCCAGCATTCCGCACAACGCGATGACGGTGGTGACGGGTGTATCCGGATCGGGCAAATCGACGCTGGCCTTCGACATCGTGTTCGGCGAAGGACAGCGGCGCTACCTCGAATCACTGAATGCCTATGCGCGGCAGTTCGTGCAGCCATCGGTGCGCGCCGACGTCGATTCCGTAACCGGCATCCCGCCCGCGGTGGCCATCGAGCAGCGCACCAGCCGCGGCGGACGCAAGAGCACCGTGGGAACGCTGACTGAAATCCATCCCTTCCTGCGCCTGCTGTATGTGCAGCTGGGCGTGCAGCACTGCCCGGACTGCGAGGTCCCGATCCAGCCGCTGACTTCCGAGGAGATCGTCGCGCGCATCATGAAGACGCAGCGCAATCGTGAAGTAGCACTGCTGGCGCCACTGGTCAGCGCACGCAAGGGCTACTACAACGAACTGGCGCGCTGGGCGGCAGGCAAGGGATACCGCCAGCTGCGCGTCGACGGCAAGCTGGTGCCCGTTTCGCCGTGGCCGAAGCTGGCGCGCTACAAGGCACATGACATCGAGCTGCCGCTGGGCAGCGTGAAGGTCACTCCCGCCAACGAGGCTGCACTACGCACTCTGGTAGGCACCGCACTGGATCTGGGCAAGGGACAGCTGCTGCTGCAGAGCGCAGACGGCAGCGGTCCGTTGCAGAGCTTCTCGGCGCGCCGCGCCTGTCCCAGCTGCGGCACGGGCTATGCCGAGCTGGATCCACGGCTGTTTTCCTACAACAGCTCGCGCGGCTGGTGCACCAGCTGCCTTGGCACCGGGCTTACGATCGAAGGCTTCGACGCCGAGCAATCCGGCGAAGAATCCGTGTGGCTGGAGGAAGGGCACTCACAGGACTGCAGCGCCTGCAACGGCCAGCGCCTGAATCCACTGGCGCTGGCGGTGAAATTCCGCGACCTCAGCATCTCGGCGCTGGGCGCCATGTCCGTGCAGGAGCTGGCAGCCTGGTTCGCGCGCCTGAAGACCAGCGAGCGCGAACAGGCCATTGCGCAGGACCTGCTGGCGGAGATCCGCGGCCGCCTGGGTTTCCTGCAACGCGTGGGGCTCACCTACCTGCAGCTGGATCGCGCTGCCCCGACGCTATCGGGCGGGGAAACGCAGCGCCTGCGGCTGGCGGCGCAGCTGGGCTCCAACCTGCGCGGCGTGTGCTACGTGCTCGACGAACCCACCATCGGACTGCATCCGCGCGACAACCGCATGCTGCTGGATGCCTTGACGCAGCTGGCGCATGGCCGCAACACGCTGGTGATCGTGGAGCATGACGAGGAAACCATCCGCCGCGCCGATCATGTGCTGGACCTCGGTCCCGGCGCCGGCACGCGCGGCGGCAATGTGGTGGCCAGCGGCACCGTGCGCGACATCATGGCCGATCCGCGCTCCATCACCGGCCGTTACCTGCGCGAGCCGCTGCAGCACGCAGCAGTGCCGCACCGTCCGGTAGTCACGCGCGGCGCCAATGCCACGCCCATGCTGCAGCTGGTGGGCGCGCGCCTGCACAACCTGCGCGGAATAGATGTGGACTTGCCGCTGGGCCGCCTCATCGCATTGACCGGCGTGTCTGGTTCCGGGAAATCAACCCTGGCCCTGGATGTGCTGCGACCCGACCTGGCCGCGCGTGTTGCACGCGATCGCAGCAGCCGCAAGCTGCAGTACTGCGAGGCCATCCGCGGCGCCGAACACATCGAGCGGGTGCTGGAAGTGGACCAGACGCCCATCGGCAAGACGCCGCGCTCCTGCCCCGCCACTTACGTGGGCTTCTGGGATGCCATCCGGCGCGTCTTTGCGGCCACCACCGAAGCCGGCATCCGTGGCTGGACGGCCAGCCGTTTTTCATTCAATACCGTCGGCGGCCGCTGCACGGCCTGCGATGGCCAGGGCATCCGCACTGTCGAGATGAACTTCCTGCCCGATGTAAAAGTGCTCTGCGATGTATGCCGCGGCGCGCGCTTCGATGCCGAGACGCTGGCCGTGCGCTGGAAGGACAAAAGCATCGGCGACGTGCTGGCCATGAGCGTGGATGAAGCGGCGGAATTCTTCCGCAGCCATGCATCCATCCACCATCCGCTGGCGCTGCTGCAGGAAGTGGGGCTGGGCTACCTGACGCTGGGCCAGCAGAGCCCGACGCTATCCGGGGGCGAGGCGCAGCGCATCAAGCTGGTCTCCGAACTGGCGCGCATCCGGCCCAATGCTGCGCCCATCACGCGTGGCTGCTTCTACATCCTGGACGAACCAACGGTGGGCCTGCACATGGCGGACGTCGAGCGACTGATCAGCGTGTTGCATCGCCTGGCCGATGCCGGCAACACGGTGCTGGTGGTGGAACACAACCTGGATGTCATCGCACAATCGGACTGGGTGGTGGACCTGGGGCCGGAGGCCGGCCCTGAAGGCGGACGCATCGTGGTCACGGGCACGCCGGCACGCGTGGCAGCGCACCGCGGCTCGCGCACCGGTGCGGAGCTGGCGAAATTCCTGGAGGACAGGCATGCCGCATGACATCCAATGCTGGAAGTGCGGTGCCGCGCTGGCAGCACTGGCCCTGCCCTTCGGACGCACCGAGCGCTGCCGCGCCTGCGGCGCGGATCTCCATGCCTGCAAGCTTTGCCGCCACTACACACCGCGCCTGCCGGCGCAATGCGACGAACCCACCATCGAGGAAGTGCGCGACAAGGAACGTGCGAATTTCTGCGACCACTACCTGCCGGTGGCCGGCGCATGGAAGGGCGGCACCAGCGCACAGGCCGATGCGGCGCGCGCCGCGCTGGATAAATTGTTCGGAAAATAGCGCGGCGGCCGCAAGGCCGCACGCCAGGCGGGCTGGCTCAGCCGCCGGACAGGCGGTTCAGCAGCTTTGCGAAACGCGAGCCCTGCTTCTTCTCGATGGGTTCGCGGATGGCCGAGTCGTTGACGATCTCGCGGCTGTTCTCCAGCGTAAGCGTCGATGCGCCGAGAATTTCCAGCGTTGATTCCAGCGGCTGCGGCGCACCAGGCGCAGCTCTCGATGGCTGCGGACGCTTGCGCACCACCACCCGCTTGCCGGTGGGTTTGCCGGGCTTGGCATTTGCGGGAGCAGCAGCAGACCTTGCCGCAGTATTCGCCGCAGCGGCCGCGGCAATGCGGTCACGTGCCAGCTTCGGCACGGGCGCGTTCGGCGCCTGCACTTTAGGTGCGGGTGCATTCACCGCAGCTGCGCGCGGCGCCGCCGCGGCACTTGCGCCGATATCATCCACATCGCGCTTCTCGGGCGCCGGCCGGTCGTCCTGCAGCAGTTCGAATCCGTCCAGCCCGCTTGCCTGCAAGGCGATTTCATCCCTGGGCTTCTGCGGCGCGCTTGCGTCTCCCAGTCGCGGCGCCGTGGCGGCTTCCGGGTTCCTGCCAGTACCCCTGGCGTTGTCGCGTTCCTTGATGGCCACCGGCACCACGGCCACGGCCTGGTAGTCCGAGCGCACGTAGTGCGCCACCTGCGTCGCGGAATTCGGGTCGCTGAAGAAGCCCAGGCGCAGGCCGTACCACTTGCGCCCCTGCCGGCTGCCTTCGACGTTGTACAAGGTGTAGGCGTCGAAAATGGCCAGGTGCGGCAGAGATGCCACATCGATGGGCGAGACGGCCCACACCAGCTGCACGGCGAAACACGGCGGTGCGTTGTTCTTCGCGTCCAGATCGATGTCGCGCAGCGTCTGCGTATCTTCCGGCGTGACGACGCGTACGTCGGACACTTCCGGAAGATCCTCTTCCAGGTCGACGGAAGCCACCGGCGCAGCCGCTTCCAGCACCTGCAGGGTCTGCGAGGCATCGAGTTCGCTGCGCACCGGCGTGGCCGGGCGTGCCTGCACAACGGGTGCTGACGGCACAATTGCCGGCGCCGGGTTCGGTACTGCAATGGGTGCAGCGGCCGCGGGCTTCAACGCGGGCGCACTGGATTCGGGTCGCGCTGCCACCGCCGGAACCGTGCGCGCGGCGCCATCGAGCTGCGCGAGCACATTGCGCACGTTAGACATCGCTTCCAGTGCCGGAGCGTCCTGCGCCGCAGGGGGCTTTGGCGCAGGCACCGGCGCAACCACGCGGGGCGCCGCCACCACAGGCTGTGCTGCCGCAACCGGCTGCGCTGCCGCAGGCACTGCAACCACCGCCGCAGCCGAGATAATCATCGGCGGCACACCAATGGGACGCGCGCGGCGCGGCACGCCGCTGGTCGGAGCAGGCCCCGCCCACGCTGCCGGATAGACATCGCGCACTGCGGCCAGCAACGACTCCGCTTCTTCCTGCGAGGCGAAGTAGCCCATGTGCAGGCGGAAGCGTTCACGCCCGTCTTCACGCTGGCGGCTGACAAAGAAGGTATAGCGCTTCAGCTCCGGAGTATTCGGATGCGTGAGCGCCATCGGCGAAGTGGAAGCACAGAGGTTGATCACGAACAGTGGCGCCGTCTCTGCGGCGTTGTCGGCGTTCAGCTTCGAGGCTATGTCTGCGCTCATCTCGTGAAACTCCAGTGAAGCCTCTGGCTTCCGGGCGGCCCCGCCATCCTGGGAGATGTGATCATCTCCTTTAGATCGGTAGCTTTGCGTCCCCGCCTTTCAACGGGTTTGCCTTGGTCACATGCAAAGTGTCTGCGTGACGCGACGACGCGTCAAGCAAAGAGTCAAAGTGATATGTCATCTCGCGCCGTATGAAAACACGGCCTGCGATGCGCATCGAAGACAGCCTTACATAAACCCGGACGAAAGGATATCAGGCGATTGCTGACCGTTCGGTTACAGCCACGGTTTGACGGCCCTGCAGCAGCTCCGTCATGTCGGCGGCGGCCAGCGGCCTTGCCAGGAAATAGCCCTGCGCCATGTCACAGCCACGTTCGCGCAGGAAATCGAGCTGCTCGATGGTCTCCACGCCCTCGGCCACCACGTGCTTGTCCAGCGAATGGGCCATCACGATCAGGGTGCTGGCCATCGCGGCGGCCGACGCGCTGACAGCCAGCTCATCGACGATGCTGCGATCGATCTTCACCTTGCCCACCGGATGACGGCGCAGGTTGCCCAGCGCGGTGTGCCCCGTGCCGAAGTCGTCGAGCGTGAGTCCAACGCCCAGCGCGGACAACTCCACGAGACAGGCCTGGCTTTCCGGATCCACTACCGCTGCTTCGTTCAGTTCGAATTCAATGCTGGCCGGAGCGACCCGGAAGCGTTCCAGCACGCGCCGCAGCTCGGCTACCAGCCCGCCATCACGCAACTGCTGCACAGAGAGATTCACCGCCATGCGCGGCACGGGGAGGCCCGCCTCGCGCCACTGTGCGATCTGCGCACACGCGGCTTCCAGCACCCACCCGCCAAGATCGACGATGAGCCCGGACTCTTCGGCCGCAGGCACGAAATCCGCGGGGCACAGCAGGCCATCACGCGGCTTCTGCCAGCGCAGCAGCGCCTCCACGCCCAGCAGCGCGCCATCGGCCACGCGGTACTGCGGCTGGTAGAACAGCGAGAACTCGCGCCGCTTCAGCGCGCGATACAGGCCGCTGTCGGCCACGCGTCCGGCGCGGGTGGTCATCTTGGCGCTGAAGAACATTGCCGTGCCGCGGCCCATGTCCTTGGCGCGGTACATGGCAAGGTCCGCGTTGCGCAGCAGATCTTCCAGCTGTGTGCCATCGTCCGGAAACAGCGTCACGCCGATACTGGCGTGGACCAGGTGATCGACGTTGCCGATACGCACCGGCAGGTTCATCGACTGGATGATGCGTTCGGCCACTGCCGCCGCTGCCGCCGCATCGCTTGCCTGCCGCAGAATCACGCTGAACTCATCGCCGCCCAGGCGGGCCACCGTGTCGCCCTCCTTCACGCAGGAGCGCAGGCGCTGCGCCACCACCGACAGCAGCTGGTCACCCGCCGCATGGCCGTGGGAATCGTTCACCTTCTTGAAATGATCCAGGTCGATGTACAGCAGCGCGCCGCGCGCCGGTGACTGCCCGTTCGACGCCAGTTCCTGGGCCAGCCGATCGCGGAACAGCAGCCGGTTTGGCAGCTGCGTCAGGGGATCGAAATGCGCCTGGCGATAGAGCTTGTCGGCGCGCGTGGTGCTCGAGAGCGCAATGCCCAGCCGTCGCGCGCACTGCGTGCCGCAGACGACTACACGATTGCCCTGCTCCGGCGCCTCGGCATAGCCGATAGCCAGCACCGCAGCCAGCGTCCCGTTCACCAGCACCGGCCAGATCCAGAAGAATTCCGAGCCTGCCTGCTGCAGCGGCAGCAGGAAGCTGTGCCGCACTTCCTCGCAGCGGAGCACCGTCATGCCGGAAGCCGACTCGCCCAGCACCTGTGCCATCTGCTCATCCAGCAGCACGCGGCTCACCGGGCAGCCGCCCGCTGCGTTCACCGCAAACAGGCGGCCATGACCGGTCATGGCGGGATCCACCAGCATCAGTCCTACATCGTTGCTGCCAGTGGCATCACGCACGCGCATCAGGATCTGGTCGACCACGCTTTCGTAGTCGCCGCCTACCAGCAGCAGCGCATCGATCTCCTCGAGTGCCCGCTGCGTCTCGCACTGCGCGGCGATCTCCACCGAAGCCCGGTTGAATGCCTCGACCAGCGAACCCAGCTCGGCACAGGAGCGGTCATCCAGCGCCAGCTGGCCCTGTCGCTGCGGCAGATGGACCAGAGCCCGGCGCAGGCTGCGGAACGTCGGCTGGTAGAGCATGCCCATGATCTGCCCGGCCACTGCCGCCATCAGCACCACGCCGGCCAGCAGCGCCGATTGCGTGCGCAGTGCCGACCAGAAGGCCACCGTCAGCGGACGATCCTGGTCGGCGGCAACGATCGCCAGCTGCACTGCCGCAGAAGAGGCGGGAATCTCGATGCGGGCAAGCGCGCCTACCCAGGCCGATCCCTGGGCATTCCAGGCCAGGTCAGTGGGCGCCACCGGCCCACCCGCCGGAGTCTCCGGCAGGTGCCCGGCAAACATCGATGCAAGATCGGGGGCTTTCTGCAGCTCGCCGAAGTACTCGTGGCCCTCGGAGTCGATGGCGACCAGACGGACATCGGCCTGCGCCTCGCCCAGCGGCGCCCAGAGCCACTCGCGTGAGAGCTGTGCCACCAGCAACTGGCCGGGCGGCGCATTGTCGGGCTGTTGCAGCAGGAAGAGTTCACTGGCGCCGCTGGCGGGACTCTCGGCCGACATCAGCAAGGTGCGCCCGCCGGCCAGGCTGCGCATCTGCGCACCACCCAGATTGATCTTTACCAGGCCTGCCTGCAGATGACCGGCGGCGTTGACCGGCACCAGCACGCGCCAGTTGAAAAGACTGGCCTGTGCGACGCGGGCAGTGGGCGAAAGCGGCTTCGCGCCGGAATCGGAAAAGGAGCGAAGCACGGCATCGGCCAGGTACAGGCGACTGCGGCTGGTGACGACGGCGATCGCCGCTGCCTGACGCAGCTGCTGCTGATGCATGTCGCGGTATTGCCGCTGCTGCTTGCCTGTCTGCAGCGCCAGCCCGGCAACTACAACCAGCAGTCCACTGACCAGCACACCCAGAGCCACGCGGCGTCCAATGCCACTGAACAGCGCAATCGAAGGTCTGCGCATTGCCGTTCCGTATCCAGTCCTGGAAGGAATCTCCAGGGACCAGATTTGACATTGCCGGACGCCCCCGGGATGTGCGCTACGTCACCAATCCCGTGCTTTCATGCCGGCCGCCGCCCGGCCTGGGACAGTGCCCTCAATGCCTGCCCGGCGTAGAGCTGCACGCCGCCGCGGCGCACGCGGGCGGCGCCAGCCATTGCAGCGCCGAGGTCCTCGCCTGAAATGGCGCGGAAGGCCGCCAGCCGCCCCTGCAGGAAGGGGTTCGCAGCCGGCCGCAGCAGCATCTGCAGCAGCGCTGTCGCCGAGGCCTGCGGCCGCAGGCCGAAAACTGCGCCCGGCTGCAATACATCCAGCGACGGGAAGCGCAGCTCACGCAGCGCCAGTTCCATCTCGCCCTTCACGCGCAGGAACGGCTGTGCCGCCGACGGGCTGGCGCCGGCAGCCGACACCACCACAAGCCGGGTCGCGCCCAGTGCCTGTGCCGCGCGCGCGAAGGCCAGCGTCGACTCCAGGTCGACGGTGCGCAATTCCGCCACGCTGGCGCTGCGCGCCTGCGCTGCACCGAGGCAGCAGAAAGCATCGTTGATCTTCGTTCCGGCCAGCTTTGCGGGAATCTGGTCCATTGCCAGGACGCGGATGGCCAGCCGCGGATGATCCAGCAGCAGCGGCCGGCGAGTGATGGCATGCACGCGCGCGTAGTCGGCGCCTGCCAGCAGCGCGCGCAGCAAGGCGCCGCCGGCAAGGCCGGTGCCACCGGCTACAAGCGCTACCCGCGGCGCGGGCTGTATCTCGACCGCCATCCCCTCACCTTGTCCCGGCACTCCCGTGCAGGATCGTCCAGCGGGGACGCATGCAGGTCAAGGGCAATGCCGCCAGCAGGCGCCCGCGGTAATCTAGGGACATGATCCGTCCGACCTGCATGATGCTGGCGCTGCTGGGCCTGTCCATGGCCCGGGGCGCCGATGCGCCAACCGAAGAGCGGGTCACGGTGAACATGGGCTTCCGCCGTGCCTTCTTCGCCGGCGAGTACTCGGCGGCACTGCCGCTGGCGACGCAGGTGGTAGAACTCACCCGCGCTCAATACGGCGCCGAAGCTCCACAGCTGGTGAACCCGCTGACCAACCTTGGCACCACCTACTACCGGATGGGCAACTTCGATCCCGCGCTCGACAATTACCGCGAAGCGCTGAAGCTGCTCGACCTGCAGGGCGAGGCAGCCAACGAGAAGATGATCCGGCCGCTGCATGGCATGGGCGCGGCACTGCGCGGGCTGAAGCGCGACAGCGATGCCATCGTGCCGTTCAAGCGTGCCGTGGAGATACTGCGCAATCGCCAGGGCCTGCATTCGGTCAGCCAGCTGCCGCTGCTGAAGGAGCTGGTCGCCTGCTACATGTCCACCGGCCGCGTTGCCGAGGCGGGCCGCGAACAGCTGTACGCCTTTGGCGTGGCCGAGGCCGCCTACGGCAAGGACGACGTGCGCATGGTCGGGCCGCTGGAGGACTACGCGCAATGGAATGAAGGCGCCGGCCACTACACTGCCGCCCGTGTACTGTATGTACGCGCCGCGCAGGTCGCCGATGCAAAGCTGGGTGCGATGAACCTGCAGGCCATACCGTCCCTGCGCGGCATCGCGCGCAGCTACCGGCTGGCGTATGTCTTCGGCGAACAGGAGGAGTCCATGCAGGCGGTGGCAAGCCTGCAGGACCAGATCGCGCCCAACCTGATTACACGCGCCAGTGCTGCGCCATCCTCGGAAGGCGAACGGGCGCTGCGCAATGCGCTGGACCGCCTTGGCGCCGCGCCCCTGCCGCAGCCGCTGCTGCGCGGAGCCTTGCTCATCGACCTGGGCGACTGGTATCTCACTGCCGCGCTGAAGCCACGTGCGCTGTCCACCTACCGCGAGGCATGGGACACACTGGGGCCGGAAGCAGCGCCCAAGCGGCTGGGGCAGCCGGAACCAGTGGTGTACAGGCCGCCTCCCATTGCCGTTTCACGTCACGGCGTCAATCCCGAGGATTACGAGCAGCAGGAAGTGCGGCTGCGCGTGAACGTCGAGGCGGATGGAGACGTGCGCGAGGCCATCGTGGCCAATGCCGCCCCGCAGCGCGAATCAGCAGAGAAGGCGGTGATGGTCGCCGTGAAGCATGCACAGTGGCGGCCTGCATTCCGCGATGGCGCGCCGGTAGCCACCACTGATATGGAATTCATCGAGCCCGTATACGTGCGGCCCCCGAAGGAAAAGCAGAAATAGGCTCAGCCGGCGGGCGTTTCCGCCTCCGCTTCGATCGGCACGGCTTCGATCTGTTCGGTGAGCGCGGTGGCATCGCCCGGCCGCAGCATCTCCCCCGCTGCCATGCGCGCGGTCAGCGGCTGGCGCGGCATCTGCACCAGGATCTTGGCGGCGGCATCGCGCATGGCGGCGCGCGTGGCATTGCCCAGCGATTTACCCGAACCGCCGGCATCCGCCACGCTGCCGTAGCCGGTCAGCGTCAGGGAGTCGGCCGGCTCGCCCTGCGGCGAATACACCGTGATGCGGTAACGGATGGTCACGGCCCAGTACGAGGCGCTGGTTTCCTCTGCCGTGGCGAAGGAGTATTGCTCGATGTGTGGCGCGAACAGGCCCTGCAGGCCGCTGGCGGCGCGCGCATCTTCCAGGTTGTTGAAGACATGCACATCGCTGAACGAGGACTCGAACACGTAGCGCAGCATCTTCTCGTGTGGCGGGCCAAGGTCCACCTTCCAGTCGCTGGAGGAGCGCGTCTCCTGCTGCGTGAAGTGGCGCAGTTCGTCATCGAGGATCAGCCCCACATGCGCAGTGACGGGCTGCACCAGCGCCTTCGGCAGTTGTGAATCCGGTTGCACGTTCACCGCGCCGCAGCCCGCCAGCAGCCCCGCCGCCAGCAGCGCAGCCGGCCGCAGCGCCCTCAACGCAGGCATTGCACCGTCCCCAGCACTTCGATGACGTTCCTGCATGGCTTTTCGTTGGTCAACCCCACGAAGGTACCGTCGTTCTGCGTCGACACCGCACGCATCAGCGCAGCGAAGCGTATGTTCGTGAACGGCGGCATGCCTGCTCCCTCGGGAAAGCCGATTGTATGGATACGCGCACGCGGGCGCTTGCCGTCCGCGGCGTTCAGCCGGTTGATGCTGTCCAGCGAGGCCTGGATGGATTCGCCGGTGAATTCATCGCCCACCACGTAGATGCTCATCTTCTGCCCCGCGACGCGATGATCGCGCAGCGCCGTCTCGATGCCGGGCACGGGGTTGGATTCGCTGAATGGACGCCAGCTGGAGAGCGTGCTGCGGATGCGTTCGCGCGTTTCGCGGCTGTCCGTGAGCCAGCGGTTGCGCGCGCCCTCGAACATGTAGCGGCCCTGGTCATTCATCACCTGCAGGCCCTTCACCTGCGGATAGATATCCAGCGTCTCGCGCATGATCTCCATGGTTGCCTCCCAGTGCATGCTGACCATGCTGTTGGAGGTATCGATGACGAAGATCACATACTCGCTGTCCACGGGGATGCCGCCGACGGTGGCCACCTGCGTCCGCGAGCGCTGCGGCTGGCGCAGCAGCCGCTCCGTATCGGCCGAGAGCTCCTGGTAGGCAGAGACCAGTTCGTTCTCCACCACATTGGCGACGGCCGCCTCGCTGCGGCTGGCGGCAAACTCGCCACGCGCATTGGTCAGGTCACCCTGCGCCCGCGCCAGGCGCGCACGCTCGGCGCGCAACGCCATGATGCGCCCCTGCATCTCGCGGTTCAGCTGGTCGGTCTCGCCGCGGATCTCGAACAGCTCCTCCTGCAGGCGCAGCACCTGGCCGTTCATGGCCTGGGTGGCACGTTCGATGACCACGGGCTGGTCGACATCAGTCATCACCAGCAGCAGGATGATGGCGCCGAAGCCGCAGCAGATGCAGTCGAGGAAGGAAAGACTGAAGACCTCGGCTTCGCGGCGGCGCAGCTTCATGGCCAGTCCGCCGAGGGCATGATGAAATTGCCGCCGGTTGCCCGTGCCAGGTCCCAGAACATGTGCGGCGCCGGCAGGTCGCCCTGCATGGGCAGCAGGATGATGTCCACCGGGATCTTCGCCGGCAGGCTTTTCTGCGCCTCTTCGAACAGCCGCGAACGCTGCGCCACATTGACGAACTTGCGCGTCGGGCGATCCTTGCCCTGCGTGGGCAGGCCGTCGGTCACCAGCACCACCTGGTCCGGCAGCGGAAACAGCGTGCGGGCAACCGCATAGGCGTTGATCAGGCTGGTGCCGCCCTCCGGTGGCAGGCTGCGCAGCTTGTCGACGGCCTGGGCCAGCAGCTTCGGATCAGCGGCATCGAGCCATTTGCCGTCCTGCTCGGCAACCAGTGATTTCGCCTGCGTGTTGAAGGCGTACATCTGGAACTGGCTGCCAGGAGGAAACTGGGTGGACACCCAGTCGGCAATATCCAGCGTCTGGCGCCACTTCGGCGCCGCGCGCCGCGCGGAGTCGCTCTGGTTGCGCAGCTTCAGGATGTTCACCAGGTCCTGGTCCACCATGCTCACGGAGCGGTCGATCAGGATCAGGATGTGCTTGCCCTTGAGCGTGATGCCGGTGATGTAATGCCGGCTGCCGCTGCCGCGGAATGAACGCACCTGTTGCCCCGCCGGCCCTGCCTTCAGCGCGCCGGCCTGCAGCCGCTTATTACCCTCTTCCATCTGCTTCAGGTCGGCCTTGAGCTGGTTGATGTGCTCACGCTGCGCCATGCTGGTAGCGCCCACGCGCAGCGCCTCGGCCCGCGCCGCGGCGACTTCGTCCATCAGCGCCTGGGTATTCGCCACCGCGCGCCGGCTGTCGGTGCTGGTCTTTTCGAGGGTATTGCGCAGCACCACCAGATTGCGCGTGCCCACCAGCACCTCTTCCGCCAGCCGGTTCACCTCGGCCTGCAGCTCATTGGTGCGATCAACACGCTTCACGCCGGCCTGTCCGGCGACGATGGTGTAGAACAGCACCACCGCGCCAAAGCCGCAGCAGATGCAGTCCAGGAAGGACAGGCTGAAGACTTCTACGCGGCGGCGCATGGGATCAGATCCCTGCTGCCGAAGGGTGGGCCAGGGCGACCAGCTGCAGTTCGACGCCAGGCGTACCCAGCCGCAGCACGCTGCCTGCCGCGAGGAATGCGCGCCCGCGCACCCGCACGCCGTCGAGATAACTGCCGTGGGTGGAGTGATCGATGAGCAGCGAGCGGCCATGCTCGCTACGCAGCGTGCAGTGGCGCCGCGACAACCCCGCGATGCCCTCGGGCAGACGCAGCTCATTTGCGGCCGCCGGATCGCGGCCGACCACCAGTGCATCGGCGGCGATTGGCAATGCGCGGCCACGATAGATGACATGCGTGGCCATGACCCCGCTTTCGGCGCGTGGCTGCAGCGGCGGCAGCGGATCCGCAGTGCCGGCCGCCGCGGGCCAGGGCACCCTGGTCAGATACTGCACGGCGCCGGATGCCAGCGCGGGGGCCGGTGCCAGCAGGCTGGATGCGCGGGCGGCGCTGCCCGCCGGCAGCCGGAATGCACGCGCCACGCGCGCCGCCTCCAGCAGTGTTTCGGCGCCGGGAACGCCGGCCAGCGAATCGCCGATCAGCAGCGACGCATCCGGCAGACCGGCGGAAAGCGTCTGCAATGCCATGGCTGCAGGTTGCAGCACGGACTGCGCAGCCTCTGCCAGTTGATCGCGGGTCAGGACGAGATGCATTACGCGGCCCGCCACGTCGAATCCGTACTCGCCCTGCCCGTCGCGCACTGCGGCCTCGGCCAGCGCCGGCAGCGCGGCACGCAACGCCGCTTCGTAGTGACGGTCATGCAGCGGATCGAAGCGTGTCTGCAGCACCAGGGTCTGGGCTGCAAGGCGCAGCCAGGAATCGTGCAACCGTGCAGTACCGCCGGGCAACCGCACCGTGCGCTGCAGCTCCGTGGCAGCGCCTTCGTTGTTCACTACCGCGATGAGCAGCTGCTGAGCCTCCAGATGCACGGCAATGCTCTGGCCCGGAAGTTTCTGCCAGCCTGCCACCACTGCAGCCCGATCCACGAAGCCCTGCACGGCAAAGCCCGCTGCCCGCAACGCGCGCAGCAGCTCGCCCATTGCCGCGGCATCGAGGCCCGGCGCAGTTGCCAGCCACATTTCGCGGGATTCACCTTCCGGCCACTGGCTGGTGAGCCATTGCGCCAGCGCCGATGCATTGCTGCCCAGGCTGCCCGGCTGCATGGCGAGCAACTCGCCATGCCGGGCCAGCGCCACCGCCGCATCACTGAGTTCGACACCCAGCATTCAGATGTCCACTGGAAAGCTGAGGTTGTTGTCCGCGGACACGCGTTCGTCCGCAGGGAGTGGTTCCTCCGCTGACGGCTCTTCCGGTGCTTCGGATGCGGGCTCGGGCGGTGTTGCAGCCTTCGGCGGCGGTGGGGCAGCAGGTTTTGCCTCCTGCGCGCCCGAAGGCAGCAGCCAGAACAGCGACAGCAGCGCGGCGGTTGCCAGGAGCCCCGCCAGTGAACGCCAGTGAATTCTCATGGTGCCTTCTCCGCGTAGCGCGCCACCCGGAATCCTATGGTCTGGGATGACGAGGAGGAACTGTCCCGCCATGCCAGCCGCAGGCCGGCAATGGCTGTACTGCGCCAGTTCGGACCGCGCACTACGTGTGGCCCATCCACGGCGGGTCCGAAGGGATCGGTGACGGGCGAAGCCTCGGGCAGCGAGCTGTATACGTCATGCGTCCACTCGGAAACATTGCCGCCCAGGTCGTGGAAACCCGCCTCGTTGCGCGCATAGCTGCCGGTTGGCGCCACCACGGCGTGCTCGTCCCGGTAATCCGGCAATGCGCTGGACAGCCGTACCTCCGGACCGGGCTTTTGCGGCAGCGATTCTGTGCCGCCCAGGTTGGCGGCTCCCGGCGGTGGTGGCAGCGTGTCGCCCCAGGCATAGCGATGCCAGCGCTGGCCATCGACATAGCGTGCGGCGTATTCCCATTCGGCCTCGGTCGGCAGCCGGTACCCCTGGTTGACAGGTTGCACCAGCTGCCAGCGTCCCTCGCGCCGCTCATAGGCCGCAGGCACGCCTTCGCGCAATGACAGCCAGTTGCAGAATTCCACTGCATCGCCCCAGCTCACGCCACTTACCGCCTGGCTGTCCAGGTCGATTGATTTGTCCTGCGCCACGCCCGAGGCATGTGCGGGGCGGAAGGCGCGGAACTGCGCATTGCTGACTTCCTTCTCGGCCAGATAGAAAGGCCGCGACAGCGTCACCTTGCGCTGCACCTCGTTGTACCTGCGACCCTGCTCGCGCCGGTCGCTGCCCTCCAGGAAATTTCCGGCAGGCATCAGCACCAGCGTGCCCAGCAACGGGCTCTGCACGCGCGCTGCCGGTGGTGGCGGAGGCGGCGCAACCGCCGGAACAGCCGCTGCCGCAGCTTCGGTGGCGGCAGGCTTTGGCGTGGACGCTGCCTCAGGCGGCGCGATGTTCAGGTTGATGGTGCCCAGATCCAGGGTCTGCCCGGCCTGGATCGCCACCTGGCTGTTCCAGGCACGGCGACCCGGCGCCGCGATGGACAGGCGGCGCAGTCCGGCATCCAGCTTGATACGCAGCGGTGCGCCGCCCTGATCCTTGCCGTCGATCCGTACCCGCCCGCCACCCGGAGAGGTGTCGAGCACCAGCCAGCCATAGGCGGGAAGCAGCGCCGCCTGCACAGCCTGTTTTTTGCCGCCACCCTCCACTTCCAGGCGTGTGGTGAATTCCAGATAACGGGGCGCACGGATGGAAAGTTCGCGCGCACCCGCCGCAGCCGCGATCTCACCGGGGACCTGGCCGGCAGATTTTCCGTCGATCAGCAGTTCGCCCGCGACTCCACCGGTATCCACCACCAGCACGCCCGGCAACAGCGGCAGCTCGACCTGCCGCGGCGCATCGACGCCTTCTGCACTGGTGTCGATTTCCAGCACGCGCGATTCATGGCCGGGCGCGCTCACGGTGACGCGGTGTTGCCCGGGCATCAGGTACAGGCGTTCACCCGAGCGCCAGCTGAACCAGCCGGGGACTTCCACGCTGGCCGCTTGCGGCGCGACACGCAGCGGCACATTGACCAGGCTGAACAGCACGAACAGCGCGGCGGCCAGCAGCACGGCCGGCACGGCAACCCACCATGGCAGTCGCCGCCAGCCGCGCGCGCGCCCGTCCGTGCGTGCGGCTTCTTCCAGCGCATCGCTGGTGCTCGATGCAACGCGGATCTCGGCCGCGCCGGCCGTCACGGCCTCGCCCGGCAGCGCCTGCTGCTGCAATGGCGCCACGGTGGCGTTGCCAGCCAGGTGCAGCACATCCAGCGCAGGCGGCGCCGCGGAAAACACCAGCTGCGCATCGCCCAGCTGCAGCACATCGCCATCGACCAGCACCAGCGGCTCAGCATGCGCCACGCCGTTGACGGTGGCACGCGCGCCTTCTGCCGGGCGGATCCAGAATTTCCCGCCCGATTTGTCGATCCGCAATCCGCCTGCCGGCGCGCCAGGCACGATGACATCGGCATCTGCGCCGCCGAGCCGCAATGGAGTAACCACCGGGCGCGCACCGAGAGGTTCGCGGATCAGCAGGCTGGACATGCGCCTGGCTCCTGCCTCAGATCCGTTCCGTGCATTGCACGGATATGGTGACTTGCTGCTGCCCGGGTGCAATGCTCAGTTCGCGGCGCACATCGCGGAATCCCTCGCGCCGCCCGATGAGCACGTACTGACCCGGGGGAAGTTGCAGCTCACGCATGCTGAACGTGCCCAGATCACCCAGCGGCGCCACTGAAACCAGGGTGGCGTTGTCCGATGCGATCTCGACGCGGGCTGGCGCGTCCAGTGCGGAGAGCTGCTGCTTCAAACCCTGCAGCTGGCCGGCAAGCCGGGACGCGCGCGGCGTGGTCGCCTCGCCGCGGGCCAGCGCCCGCATCGCCGCCGCGCGCACGGCAGCGGCGGTCAGCCGCTCCGGACGGTCGATGTAATCCTGCAGCTCGCGGTCCAGTGCCGCGCGGCGCTCGCTGCGCGCCAGGCCATCCGCGGCAAAACGCAGCGCGGTGTCGCGATCCAGCACAGCCCGGTAATGCACCACTGCCTCGCCCCACTTCTCCTGCTGCTCAAGCTCCGCGCCCTTCGCCAGATCGGCTGCATTGCGTTCGTTGCGACGGACTTCGGCAATGCGCTCCTGGCCGTCGCGCACGCGCGGGTCGTCGGCGCGCAGCGTGGCAGCGCGCCCATACAGCTGTTCTGCATCGGCAATGCGGCCCGCGCCCAGTGCCGCGGCGGCCTGCGCCAGTACATTCTCGAATGCCCGCGACTGTTCAGCCTGCTGCACGCGCGCCAGCGCGGCGCTTGCCGGTGCAAAGCTGCCACGCCGCAGGATGGCGGCATACTGCGCCCGCGCTGCCACCAGGTCTCCCGCCGCCTCCGCGCGCATGCCCAGCGAGTACTGGTCCAGCGACTGCTGCAGCAGTTCGCTGGCAGCCACTCCTTTGCGTGCTGCTTCATTGCCCGCATCCCGCAGCAGCACGCGCTCAAAGGCCGCGCGCGCCTGTGCCGGCTGATCGGCCTGCAGCGCTGCGCGTCCGGCGGCCAGATCCTGTTCCAGTATCCGGGCTGCCGCGGCGGCAGCTTGCTGTGCCGCTTCAGCGGCCTGCTGTGCAGCGGCCTGTTCCGCTTCTGCCTGCGCCCGGGCCTGCGCCACGCGCGCCGCCACGCGGTCCTGCTGCGGGGCCTGCTCCGGTTCCTGCGTGGGCACGGCAGCGACCGGCGCAACAGGCGGTGCAGCACCGGGAAACCAGATGAAGAACGCGGCAACTGCCATCGCTGCGGCGGCCAGCCAGATCCACACCGGCACGCGGCGGGTACGCTGCGTCTGCGCTGCGTCACTGCGTGCAGGTTGCTGGGCCTGGCCAGCGACCAGCAGGGTGCCTCCTGCATCCAGCTCCGCGGCCTCCGTACTCAGGCACCAGCGAAAATAATCCAGCACCTGGCGGATATCGGGCCGCTGCGCCGGATCCCGCGCCAACATCGACATGATGAAATCGAGCAGCACCGGCGGCGCCGGGTGTGCCGGAACCAGTGCAGCCGGCATCTCGGTCTGCACGCGTCGGGCGTCGAAATCCGGGTAGTGCGGCGGATAACGCGACAGCAACTCATAGGCCAGCGCACCAAGGCCATAGACATCGTCGGCAGTGGTGGCTGCGTCGCCGCGCAACTGCTGCGGGCTGGCCGAAAAAGGCGAGCCGTCGGCCAGTGCCGCAGTCGAGCCGGTGCGGGCCGCAGTGCCGAAGTCGGTGACGCGCACCCTGCCCGCGGCATCGAACAGCACATTGCCGGGCTTCACATCGCGGTGCACTACGCCGCGCGAATGCGCGTGCTCCAGCACCGCGGCGACCTGCTGCAATACCGGCAACACCTGCCGCCACGGCGCGCCGCGCAGCATGCGCACGTCGCCACCGCTGGCGTATTCCATGGGCAGGAACACCCGCTCTCCATCGCGCTCGGGCGGGCCCACGCTCAGCACACCCTCGTGATCCAGCCGCTGCGCCATGGCGGACTCATGCTGCAGCACGCGCCAGGCATCGCCGGGTGCGCAGCTGTGCAGGTGCAGGAATTTCAGCGCGACGCGGCGCTGCTGCTGCGTGTCATCGGCGGCCCAGACTTCGGCATGGCCGCCATCACCCAGCCGATCCCGCAGCACATATCGATCGGCAAGACGGAGTCCGGACTCCAGGCCAGGTGCGATCATCGTCTTCCATTGAGCGCGCGCGGGCACCGCACTCAAGGTGGATCCGCGGCAACCGCGGCGCCCGCCTCGGGCGCCGGAGTGGCCACTGCAGCAGCAGCTGGCGCAGGCGCATCGGGCGACTGGTACTCGCGCAGCAGGCGGCGCCACTCACGATACTGCTCGTCGGCCGAGCCGGTGAGCTTCAGGCTGCGACCCTCCACGTCGATCACCTGCGTGGATACGTCCGACTGGAAAGAATGCGCCAGCTCGCTGAAGGCCTCTGCATGCGTCTTGGCGTCGGCGTATTTCTTCAGCCCGGACATGACTGCGGCAACACCACCGATGGAGCCGGCGTAACGCGCAGCGCTGCTGAGGTTGCAGCTGACACTGCTGCTGCAGGATCCGGGCGCGAGGATACTGGCGGCCACTGCCGCCACGCCAAGAATCGTGCGCATCCGCGCACTGCTGCGCGCCATCTCCTCTTTCTCGATCTCATCGTAGGAGGTACGGCGGAACTCGCCGTAAGGCTGCTGCATCTGGTCGGCGAATCCCAGGTAGTAGCCATCCAGCGTATCGATGACCGCGGTGTCCCGCTCACGGATGCGTTGCACGCGCTGCGCCACCGGGTCGTCCTGCGCTGGCAGCCGCGCCACGCGCGTCAGCGCGGGCTTCCCCTTGGTGTCGGTACGCAGGTAGCCGGACAGCGAATCGGGTGCGATGTCCTGCGCGAACTTCAGCTCCGACACCTGCCGCACCTCGCGCAGCGCCGCAGCCGGCACCTTGGCCCGTGCGGCCAGCAGATCGTTGGCGATGCTGGAAAACACATTCTGGAAGGGGTCGCGCGCCTTCAGCGCAGCGTCGGTCTTGTAGCTGCCGATATCGGCATCGCTTTCGTAGCGCTTGCCGTCCATCCACACTCTTCCGGAGGCATCGCGCGCGGAAACCTCCAGCGCCAGGTGCCTGCCGGTGGATTCCAGGATGCGCCCGGTCACTTCCAGATCCACGAACTGCACGCTGTCGGGCGCCACACGCACTGCGCCCCATTGCGCGCTGGTCTCCAGCGTATTGCGCAGCATCACCGCGAAGTAACGCGACTCAGCCTTGCGCAGGTCCGGATAGATGCGCTTCTTTGCCAGCGCGTCTTCGTCTGCCGCCAGCTCTGCCGGGATGCCCGGATCGAAGTTGTGCACGACCACGTCGAGGCGCTCCTCGGACGGAATCTCGCTTACTGCCTGCGTGGCATCCACCTTGGCCAGCGGGCGGGTGTCCTGCACCACGCAACCCGTGAGCGCTGCGATCAATACCAGCAGGAAGCCATACCGTTTCATGTCAGCGACCTCCCTTGGTATTTTCCTTGTAATCGCGATATTCCTGCCAGAGCTTTTCCTTCAGCTCCGGATCCGTTTCGGCCTCGGCTGCCTTGCGCAGCCGACGGGCGATGATGTCGTCATCCTCACCCGATGGAATGGGCTTGGCGCCGGCGCCGCCTCCACCCTGCGTCATCGAACCGTTGCCGACCGTGGCCCCGCCACCTGCGGCAGCGCCGGCCTGGGTACCGCTGCCCTTTGTCCCTTCGGACTTCAGGTCGCCGGTGTGATCGCGCTGATCGTCGCCGCCATTGCCTCCCGCACCAGAAGGATTGCTGCCGCCACCACCAGTGCCACTGGCAGCGCGCCCATCACGCTCCCCTGCGGTCTGCTGCTGTTCGCGGCGCAGCTGTTCATCGAATTTCCCCAGCGAGGCATCGAGCTGCCCATCGACCTGGGCCCGGCGCTCGGCAGGCGTCTGCGCCGGCAAGCCGGTGTCGGCGGTACCATCGCCGCGCTGTCCTGCTGCGCCGCCGCTCGCTGCGCCGCCACCCGCCCCACTGCCGCCCGCCCCGCCACCGCCTGCCGCACCGCCGCCTGATGCCGCCGTCCCTGCACTCGCCGCGTTGCCCGAGCTGCCACCTTCACCCGCGCTGCCACCCGTCGGCGCGCTGCCACCCGCTGCCGCGCTGCCCATTGCACCTGAACTGCCGCCTGCGCCCTGGCTGCCGCTGGCGCCCGTGCTGCTGCCGGCTGTGCTTGCGGACGGTGCCCCGCTGGAGGACTGGCTGGATGTCGAGCCGGACGAGCCGGACGAGCTACTCGAACCAGACGAACCAGACGAACCACCTTGCTTGCCTGACTCGCCCGGCAGTGAAGACGAAGATCCGGAGGACGATGAAGTGGGTGACGGCATCGAAGGCGAAGGACTCGGAGACCCTGGACTGCCTGGCGCGCCGGGACTGCTCGACCCACTCGTGCTTGGGGTGGCGCAACCGGCCAGAGCCATCGCGGCGAGGACCACCACTGACAGCAGCCGCATCATCGGGCCTTCCCCGAGGTGCCGGCCAGGAAGCCGTGCAGCTGGTCGCCCAGTCGCTGACAGGCCGTGCCCTGCACACGCGCGATGAAAGGCAGCGGCAGGATGGCCCCGATCACCGCCGAAGTACCCGTGACATTGGCGCCCACCGAGCCGACGGAGCGCGACTGCTTGAGATCCCAGATGGTGGCCTCGTAGGAGGATTCCTTTTCCCACCAGCCGAAGCCGATGCAGCCCGCAGCGCCCGGGGCGATGCCGCAGGCCAGGCTGCCACCCCCATCCGTCCGCCGCGTGCCACCGTCCAGCCACACCACATAGCGCACACCCGTAGCGGCCACCTGCTCGCTGACGCCGGGCTGGGCCAGGATGGAGGCCACCTGCTCGGGACGCGAGGGCACGGTACCCGGCTCGAACCAGGGGAACAGCTTGTCCGTGAAGGACTCGTTGGAATGCACGTGTATCAGGGGCTTGGAACCCGCGAGCCGATCGCCCACGCAGTCGAGGAATTCCGATTCCGCGCCCGTGCCCTCGATCTGCGGCTTGGCCAGCACCACCACCGATTCGGTGGAATCGATGGCCGTGTCCTGCTCGCGCGATTCATCCACCCGGGAACGCATGCAGCCGGACACCAGCACGGATAGCAGCGGCACGGTCACAAGCAGTGAAAGTCTGGCGTTCAAGCAGGCGCGACCCTCGGTGAGACAGGCATTTTACGCCGAGTTGGCAACAAAGGACTCCGGCCATTGGTGTCGCTGCCGCAGCAGCCGTCAGGAATCCCCATCCTTCTTTCGTGAACGAGCGCGCACCTTGTGGGTGAGATCCTTGAAGCGGCGTTTCATGTAATCCAGCCAGATCCGGGGCCGCTCGAACTCCTGGCTGAGGATGCCCAGCCCCAGCGCGATACCCAGGATCCCGGGACCCGGCGTAACGAGCATCACCACGCCAGCCGCCACCACCGCGCCGCCGGCAATGGCGATGCCAATGCGCCGCCCCAGCCGCAGCACCTGCCGGACCGGACTCAAGCGCCTGTTCCAGGGAAAAAAACGCTGTCAGCGGCCAAGGAAGATCCGGTAGGCAGGATTGCCAGTCTCTTCGACATAGCTGTAGCGCAGTTCGTTCAGGTGCAGCAGCAGTTCTTCACGGCCGGCCGCGGGCACCTGGATTCCGGCCAGCACCCGGCCGTAGTCCGAGCCATGATTGCGGTAGTGGAACAGGCTGATGTTCCAGCGCGAGCCGATGGATTCCAGGAAGCGCAGCAATGCACCGGGGCGCTCCGGGAACTCGAAACGGAACAGTCGCTCATCGGTCAGGTCCTGCGCCCGGCCGCCGATCATGTGCCGCACGTGCAGCTTCGCCATCTCGTTGTCGGTCATGTCGATCACGGGATAGCCAGCCTCGCCCAGCTGCGCCACCAGCTCGGCCCGCTCCGCCGCGCCACGCGTGAGATTCATGCCGACGAATATCTGCGCGCGCTCGCGGCCATGCTCGCGATAGTTGAACTCGGTGATGTTGCGCGCGCCCAACGTGCGGCAGAACTGCAGGAAGCTGCCGCGCTCCTCGGGGATCTCCACCGCCAGCAGCGCCTCGCGACCCGCACCGATTTCGGCGCGCTCCGCGATGTAACGCAGCCGGTCGAAATTCAGGTTGGCGCCGCAGTTGACGGCCACCAGGCGCTTGCCCTTCCAGCCCTCGCGCGCCACGTGCTTCTTCATTCCGGCAATGCCCAGCGCGCCGGCAGGTTCCGGCACCGCGCGGGTGTCCTCGAAGGAATCCTGGATGGCGGCGCAGATCTCATCGGTGCTGACCAGCACGATCTCGTCCACGTATTTCTTCGCCAGCTCGAAGGTTTCTTCGCCCACGCGTTTCACCGCGACGCCGTCGGCGAACATGCCCACGTGATCCAGTGTCACGCGCTTTCCCTGGCGCAGCGACTCGTGCATGGCGGCTGCGTCCTCCGGCTCGACGCCGATGATGCGCGTGCGCGGCGAGAGGTACTTCAGGTACGCCGCGATGCCGCCGATCAGGCCGCCGCCGCCCACCGCGATGTACACGGCATCGATGGCGCCCGGCGCCTGCCGCAGAAGCTCCACGCCGACGGTGCCCTGCCCGGCGATGACATCCGGATCGTCGAAAGGATGCACGAATACCAGCTGGCGCTCCGCCGCAAGCTTCATCGCATGTTCGTAGGCCGAATCGAACACCTCGCCATGCAGCACCACCTCGCCGCCCAGCGCTGCCACAGCCTGGATCTTGATGGCCGGCGTGGTCACGGGCATGACGATGACTGCAGGGATGCCGCGGTGGCGCGCCGCCAGCGCCACGCCTTGCGCGTGGTTGCCCGCCGAGGCACAGATCACCCCGCGGCGCGCGACGGTCTCGGACAGGTTCGCGATCTTGTTGTAGGCGCCGCGCAGCTTGAACGAGAACACCGGCTGCAGGTCTTCGCGCTTCAGCAGCACCTCCGAGCCGAGGCGCGCCGACAGCCGCGGCATGCGATCGAGCGGCGACTCGATCGCTACATCGTAGACCCGCGCCTTGAGGATGCGCTCGACATAGGCTTCACTCATGAACGCTGCTGGTACCGGAACTCGGTCTTGCCCACCGTCACCATGTCGCCATCCTGGAGTATGTGCCGGCCGACACGCCGGCCATTGACCAGCACGCCATTGGTGCTGTTGAGGTCTTCGACGATACAGTGATCGTTGCTGGATAACAGCACGGCGTGATGCCGGCTGACGAAGGTGGTGTCGACCTGGATATCGTTCTCGGTGGTACGGCCGATGGTGGTACGCCGGCCCAGGCGGTACACCACGTCGGCACCGCTCTCCTGCCGCACCAGCGTGCGCACTACATCGGGCATGGCCTCCTTGAGCACGGGGCGCGAGCCGGTATCATCGCGGCCGAGGCGTTCCATGTTCAGCTGCAGATTTCCCAGCAGCGCGGCGCTGGCATGCGCCTCGGATTCCAGCCGCTGCACGCGCTCGGCGGAATGACGCAGCTGCTGCTCCAGCTCGAGGATGCGCGCCTCTGCGGCGGTCAGGTCTGTCTGCAGGCTGCCAATCTGGTGCAGCTGGGCCTCGTGCACGGCAGCGCCCTTGCGCGCCTGCTCTTCATTTATACGCAGCTCCTTGAGGTGCTGCTGCAGCTGAAGGGCTTCGGTCTCGCGCGCCTCAAGCCCGGAGCGAAGCTCCACCGTCTGCAGCGTCAAGGCCTGCAGCGCCTCCATCTGTTCATCCTGCGCACGCCCGGATTCACGCAGCGACTCCTCCAGGTCCGCGATGCGCTGCGATGCACTGCCCTGCGCATCGGCCAGCTGCTGCTGCAGCCCGGCGATGGAAGTCTCGCGCGCGCCCAGCTGCGCGCCTGCGGCAGTGGCTTCCTCGCGCGCGACACGCAGCGCTTCGGCCTGCGCCTGCTGCGACTGCGACGCGCTGCGCACGGCTTCCTCCAGCTCGCTGATCCGTCGCGCCGCATCGGTGCGGGCCGCGTTCAGCTGGGTTTCCACTTCGGCCAGCGCACGTTCGCTGTCGCCGATCATGGCCTCGCTCATGGAGCGGAAAGACTGCCAGCCTGTGAGTACTTCGTGATTCCGCTCGGCGCGGCGACGCCATTCCTCGGCATCGCGGGCCGCATGTGAATGCTCGCTGTTGCGCTGGCTCAGCCGTCCCTGCGCATCCGCCAGTACAGCCAGCTGCGACTGCAGCTGTCCGCGCAGCTCCGCCAGTTCGCGCTGCCCGCCGGAGTGCTCTTCGCGCAGCTGCGCCAGCTGCGCCTCCCTCTCGCCCAGCTCGCCGCCCAGCGCAGTCTCGCGTGCCGCCGCGGTGGACTCCTGCTGCTGCAGACGCTCGCGCAATTCGCGCGCCTGCTCCGCCGCCTGCCGCAGCTCGGCCTCCAGCTGGTCGAGGCGCTCGATCTTGCGCTGCAGCCGCTGTTCCACATCACGCAGGCTGTCGGCGAGCTCCACCATGCCGGCGGGAATGACGGGTGTGGGAAACACATCCGTGCTGGCGTGGCTTTCGCCCGGAAGGGGGTAGTCCAGTGCCGGGAGCTCGTCAGTGGCGTCGAGATCCACTTCGTGCCCGGGAAGCTTCTTGAGGGCCATGCAATTTGCCGGCTGGGGAATGGACGACAAGTTTAGCCCTTCGCCGGCCGGGCAAGAAAAGGCCCGGATTATGTCGGCCGGAAGGTGCCCCCGAGCGCTGCCAGCAGCTTTACGGCCAGGTCCGGGGCATCCGCCTCGTCGCGGCCCAGCAGGATGGTGCGCCGCACCGCGGCACCGCGGGCCTGCGCCAGTTGCTGGGCAATCGCCTGTCCGTCGCCGCGAGCCACCAGGTCGAAGCTGCGGATACGCATGGAGTCGAGGAAGTCGGTCAGCATGTTGACGCCGGCTTCCACGGCGGTGACACCAGGCGCCGGATCGGTTTCCCCGCAACCGGGAAGGTCCGGCGCGTATACCGAGCGCTCATACCCCAGCGACTGCAGCAGCGGACCGAACACCCGGCCGGTTTCCGCGCTGCCATGCACGCACAACACTGCTGTCAGCTCATCGAAGCCGCCGCCGCCCGGAATGGCATTGTGCAGGTGCAGCTGGCCGTAGCGGCAGTCGTGGTACGCGCGCCGCAGCCGCGGTGGCGGCGGACGCGAGTCCTGGGATTTTGCGCGAAGTCCCAAAAGATCCGCGCCCTAGAACATTTCCGACATGCTGGGCTTCCCGACCGCGGCAGCCTTGCGCGCCGCGATGAAATCCCCGGTGATCATGGCGTCATAGCCCTGGCCGGGCGGAACCATCGGATACACGCCGGCATCCGGATCGATCATCACTTCCAGGAACGCCGGGCCATTGAAGGCCAGCCACTCGCTTACCACGCGGGTCACATCGGCATTGCTGGAAAGCCGCTGGGCATAGCGGAAGCCATCGGCCTGCGCGGCCTTCACGAAGTCCTTGGTGTGAAGCGACTTGTCGGTGGAGGCCATGCGCCCGCCAAAGAACAGCTTCTGCCACTGGCGCACCATGCCGTCGCCGATATTGTTCAGCACGCAGATCTTCACCGGCAGGTTGTAGGTGGTGGCTGTTTCCATCTCACCCATGTTCATGCGGATGCTGGCATCGCCATCGATGTCGATGACCAGGCGCTCGGGATTGGCCACCTGCGCGCCCAGCGCAGCCGGCAGGCCGAAGCCCATGGTGCCCATGCTGCCGGAGGTGAGCCATTGCCGTGGCTCGCGGAAATCGAAGTACTGCGCGGCCCACATCTGGTGCTGGCCGACACCGGTGGAGATGATGGCCTCGCCCCTGGTGATGCGGTTGATTTCCTCGATGACGTAGTACGGCTGCACCAGCGTGCTGTTGCGATCGAAATTCATCGGGTAATCGCGCTTCAGCGCGCCAAGTTCGGCATGCCATGCGGAGAGATCCGGCTTCTGCGGCAGGCGCCGGCCCTGCGCCACGAGGCTGCGCAGTGCGTCTTTCAGATCGCCTATGTGGTGCCACGCCACCTGCTTGACCTTGTTGATCTCGGCCGCGTCGATATCGAACTGCGCGATGGCGCGGGCGCGCGGTGCAAACTTGGCGGGGCTGCCGGCGACGCGGTCGTCGAAGCGCGCACCGAGGGTGATGAGGAAATCGCAGTCCTCGACGGCGTAGTTGGCAAATGCCGCGCCATGCATGCCGAGCATGCGCAGCGACAGCGGCGCGAAGGTATCGACCGCGCCGATGCCCATCAGCGTGGTCACCACCGGGATGCCGAACATATCCGCGAAATCGCGCAGCTCCGGCGAGGCGCCGGCATGGATCACACCGCCGCCGGCGTAGATCAGCGGGCGCTTTGCCTTGCCCAGCATGGCGAAGAAGGAGTCGAGCTGCGCCTGGCTCAGCTTGCGCGCGGCAAGTTCGCGCGTGCGTCGCTGGTAGACGCCGATCGATGCCGAAACGCCGCGGCCCTGGTAGACGCCCTCCCAGTTCTGCACATCCTTCGGGATATCGACGACCACGGGCCCGGGCCGGCCCGTGCGCGCCAGCTCGAAGGCGGCGCGGATGGTGCCTTCCAGCTTCTCCGGGTCCGTGACCAGGAACACATGCTTGGCCACGGCGCCCATTACCGAGGCGATGGGCGCCTCCTGGAAGGCATCGGTGCCAATGGCCGCGCGCGGCACCTGCCCGCAGATAACGACCATGGGGATGGAATCCGCGGTGCAGTCGCGCACCGGGGTGACCATGTTGGTGGCGCCGGGGCCGGAGGTGACCAGCGCCACGCCCACCTGGCCGGTGGAGCGCGAGTAGCCCGCCGCCATGAAGCCGGCTGCCTGTTCGTTGGCGGGAACAATCAGGGGCAGCTGGCGGCGCCCCTGGCGCGCCTGCTCCTCGTTATAAAGGAACACGGCGTCGTAACAGGGCAGGACGGCCCCGCCGCTGTAGCCGAAAATGGCACTGACGCCCTCGTCCGCGATGGCCTGTACCACCATCTGTGCGCCAGTCATCTTCTGGCCGGCAAGTGGGTGATCCAGCGGCGGAATCGTCAGTTTCACAGTGTCGTTCATAGTCTCCGGGAGGTTAACATGGGGAAACTATGCGTCACATCATCGGCATCCTGCTGCAGAACGAGTCCGGGGCCCTTACCCGGGTCGCCCAGATGTTTTCCAGCCGCGGCTACAACATCGAATCACTGTCGGTTGCAGCCACTGACGACCCCGCCCTGTCCCGGATAACCCTGGTCACCCAGGGGTCGGAATCGGTGATCCAGCAGATCGTCACCCAGCTGCACAAGCTGATCGACGTGGTGGCAGCCGACGACATGACCGGGGACGACCATGTAGAGCGGGAACTGGCGCTGCTCAAGCTGAAGATCCGCCCCGGCCAGCGCGATGCTGTGCGCGCCCTGGTGGAACGGGCCGGCGGCCGCATCCTCAGCGACGGCACGGATTGCCACATCGTGGAGCTGACCTCCAGCGAAGCGGAGATCGGCGCACTGGCAAAGGCGCTGGCCGCCCAGGCCGAATTGCTGGAAATCGTGCGCAGCGGCGCCCTGGCGATGTCCCGCCAGGCGCGCATTCTTCACGTAGTGGAAAGCTGAAATCCGCGGGAGGCGACGCCGGAAGGCGCCGCCTGCCCCAGCGGACCGCACTTACAGTGCGGAGTTGTCCGTTTCGCCCGTGCGGATACGGATTACACGATCGATTTCAGTGACGAAGATCTTGCCGTCGCCGACCTTGCCGGTCTTGGCGGCCTTCATGATCGCTTCGATGACCTGATCGACCAGGTCGCTGCGTACAGCGACTTCGATGCGGGTTTTAGGCACAAAATCGACGACATATTCAGCGCCGCGATAGAGCTCGGTGTGACCGCGCTGACGACCGAAGCCTTTCACTTCTGTCACGGTCATGCCCGATACACCGATTTCCGACAACGCAGCACGAACGTCGTCCAGTTTGAATGGCTTGATGATTGCAGTAACCAGTTTCATGCGAGACTCCCGCCTCCGTTATTCTCAGGTCGCCTTCAGAGCGGTTTAAGGACTGGGGTTCAGTTTGCACCTTTCGTGCCACTGGCATCGTAGCGGTAAACCCTCACCGTGGCAGCTCGACACCCCGCTTCTGGCTTGTTTCGCGGGAACCGCGCACCATTTTGGCGCAGCATGAGTTTTCTTGCGCGCGAAGCTGGTGCGGTGCACTCCCGATCTGCCCTCCATTGCACCCTTCCGCGGACCTTGTGCTGGCTCCCGCCTCAACCGGCTCCACGGCCATCGCGCGTGGCCGCGGCGAAATAGCGCTGCAGATACTGTTCGAAGCTGCCGGTATCGGCGGCTTCGATGGCGGCCTGCGCCACCAGGGATTCGCGCGCCTCCGCCTCGAACTCCGCCATGCGGCCTGCCGGCGGGTCAGCCAGCGAGCGGAAATAATCCCGGTGCAGGCGCGACATGCGCAGCGCCATGGCAAAGAAATTCTCGCCGCTGGACTGCATCTCCTGCAGCAGCCGCGCCGAGGGCGTGCGCGCGACATCGGACAGCTTGTCCTGCTGCGCGCGCAACGCGCTGGCATAGGGCCGCGCCGCATCGCCATGATCCAGCAGCTCGCAGATGCCGGTCATGGAATCGAGGATCTCGGCGGCCCAGCTGGCCAGCGGCAGCTGCCGGCCTTCGCGCGCCAGGTGCAGCCCGGGCTCGCGCCCGCGCCGCGCCACCTTGAGGAAGTTGTCATCGATGGCGGCCTGCTCGCTGGTGTCGACGGGCGGACTGGAGCGCAACGCACAGAGTGCGGCGAAGGCCTCGAGAAAGCGCAGCTTGGTCTGGTTGACGCCAACCGGGTCAAAGCCACTGACATCCAGCGCGCGCATTTCCACGTACTCCACGCCGCCACGCATCAGCGCCGCGCTGGGACTCTCGCCGGAACGGGCCACGCGCTTGGGCCGGATGGCGCTGTAGAACTCGTTCTCGATCTGCAGCACATTGCTGTTCAGCTGCAGCCACTTGCCGTCTTTCTGCAGGCCGAGCTTCTGGTAGGCCGGATGCGGCGTGCCGATGGCACGGCGCAGGTCGCGCACATACTCATCGAGGCTGTTCGCCGACACACTGACGCCGGCCTGGTCGCGGTTGCGGTAACCCAGGTCGCTCATGCGCAGCGAGGTGGCATGCGGTCCGTATGCAGTGAGCGCATCCAGCGGCACGAGGCCAGCCATGTCATCGCCGAGGAAGTCGCGGCCCACCACCGGCGAAGTGCCGAACAGGTACAGCACGATCCAGCTCATGCGCCGGTAGTTGCGCAGCAGGTCGAAGTAGCTGGCGGAGCGGAAATCCTGCGTGCTGGAGGGCTGCTCACGCGCGCCGGCGTAGACCTCCCAGAACAACGCAGGGAAGGAATAGTTGTAGTGCACGCCCGAGATGGCCTGCATCAGCGCGCCGTAGCGGTGGCGCAGGCCTTCGCGGTAGACGTACTTCATCTGGCCCACATGTGAACTGCCGTACCTGGCCGTGGGCACGTCATCGTCATCGCGCAGCGGACAGGGCATGGAGGTTGCCCACAGCAGTTCATCGCCAAGATGTCGGTAGACGAACTGGTGCAGGTCGCACAGGTACTGCAGCAGCTCCCAGCTGCTGGCAAATGGCGGCGTCACCAGTTCGATCAGCGCTTCGGAAAAATCCGTGGTGATGTGCTCGTTGCTCAGCGCGGAGCCCAGCGGCGCCGGGTGGGCGGCGTGGGAGATATGCCCATCGGCCAGCACGCGCAGGCTCTCCCGCTCGACCCCCTTCAGGCCGCCCTGCAGCACGCCCGGCTCGCGGGAGTTGACCAGCGATCCCAGGCGCTTTTCGAAGGCTCTATCTATGGCGCGGCGCATGTGGCGGCGAAGTCTACACGCTGGCTCATTGCAGGTTCAGGCAGCAGGGAATAACGTTTGCTCATGACCCTGCGCCTCCTGCTGTTGTCTGCAGCGGTATTCGCCGCGGCGCCGGCGCGGGCGGACACCCTGCGCTGCGGCAGCCGGCTGGTGGTTGAAGGGGACTCGGCCGCTTCGGTGCTCCAGAAATGCGGCGAGCCGGCCAGTATCGAAAAACAGAACCTGGTGCGCGGCCCTTATGTCTGGGACGACAACCGGTACCGGTATGTCGCTCCGGGCAGTCCCATCGAATACACGGTGGAGCACTGGACTTTCAATTTCGGTCCGAAGCGCTTCATGGCGCGGGTGCGCCTGGAAGCCGGCGTCGTGAAGGAGGTCAAGACGCTGGGATACGGCTACCGCTGATGGCATGCTAGCCGGCGCTGCGTCACCAGGAGCCGGATATGTTGGTCGGAAGCCAGGCAAGGCGTGTCGCCATCGTTGGCGGCGTGCGCATTCCCTTTGCGCGGGCGCATGGCGCCTATGCGAAGGTGGGCAACCAGGAAATGCTGACGGCCGCACTGCGCGGGCTGGTCGAGCGCTGCGGGTTGAGCGGCAAGCGGCTGGGCGATGTCATCGCCGGCGCGGTGCTGAAGCATTCGAAGGACTTCAACCTGGTGCGCGAATGCGTGCTGTCCTCGGGCCTTGATCCGCAGACCCCAGGGCTGGATATCCAGCGTGCCTGCGGCACCAGCCTGGAGGCGGCCATCCTGATCGGCAACAAGATCGCCCTGGGCCAGATCGAATCCGGCATCGCCGGCGGCGTGGACACCATCAGCGATACGCCGGTGGTGTTCCCGGCGGAGTACCGCGAAATTCTGCTGGCCAGTTATCGCGGCCGCACCTTCGGGCAGCGACTGAAGCCATGGCTCAGTCTGCGCCCGCGGCACTTCAAGCCGGTCACTCCCGGCGTGGTGGAACCGCGCACCGGGCTTTCGATGGGCCAGAGCTGCGAACTGATGGCCAAGACCTGGTCCATCACCCGCCAGGCGCAGGACGAGCTGGCCGCCGACAGCCATCGCAAGGCCGCAGCGGCCTGGCAGTCGGGATTCATGCAGGACCTGGTCATGCCGTACCTGGGCCTGGAGCGCGACAACAACCTGCGTGCCGATACTTCAGTGGAGAAGCTGGCGAAGCTGCGCACCGTGTTCGATACCAGCAGCGCCGGAACACTGACTGCGGGAAACAGCACGCCGCTCACCGATGGCGCGGCGACCGTGCTGCTGGCGAACGAGACCTGGGCCAAGGCCAACGGCCTGCCGATCAAGGCGCTGCTGACCTATGGCAAGACCTGGGCGGTCGACTTCGCCTCCGGGCAGGAAGGATTGCTGATGGCGCCTGCCTATGCGGTTTCGGAGATGCTGCGCGATGCCCACCTGAAGCTGCAGGACTTCGACTTCTACGAGATACACGAAGCGTTCGCCGCGCAGGTGCTGTGCACGCTGAAGGCATGGGAGTCCGCGGAATACTGCCGTGACCGGCTGCGCCGCGATGCGCCACTGGGCAGCATCGATCGCGCCAAGCTGAACATGAAGGGCAGCAGCATTGCCGTAGGCCATCCCTTCGCCGCCACCGGCGCCCGCATCCTCGCAGTGGCTGCAAAGCTGTTCGAAGAGATGCCGAAGGCGCGCCGCGGGCTCATTTCGGTTTGCACGGCGGGCGGCATGGGCGTCACCGCAATTGTGGAGCGGCCCGAGGCCGAGCGTTCACCATGACGGGCGCGTTCACGCGGCTGATGGCCCGGGACGGGCATGAATTCGACGCGTGGCTGACACCGCCCACCGGCGCACCCCGCGGCGCCATCCTGGTGCTGCAGGAAATCTTCGGCGTGAATTCCCATATCCGCGCCGTGACCGACGGCTTTGCTGCACAGGGGTATCTTGCCATCGCGCCCAGCCTGTTCGACCGCGTGCGGCGCAATGTGGAACTGGGTTACGGGCCCCAGGATGTGGAGCAGGGCCGGGGCTATGCGCTGCAGATCCCGGAAGAAAAGCTGCTGCTCGACATGCATGCCTGCATCAATGTGGTCCATCGCGCCGGCGGCGTAGGCGCCGTGGGCTACTGCTGGGGCGGCTCACTGGCCTATCTCGCAGCCTGCGAGTTGCCTGTGCGCGCGGCGGTGTCCTACTACGGCACGCGCACCGTGCAGATGCTCGACCACAAGCCCAAGGTACCCGTGCAGTACCACTTTGGCGAAAAGGACAAATCCATCCCGCCGGAGAACATCGAGAAAATCCGCGCCGCGCATCCGGAGGGTGATTTCCATATCTACCCCGCGGACCACGGCTTCAACTGCGACCAACGCGCCACCTTCGATCCGGCCTCTGCGCAAGCCGCGCGCGAGCGCACGCTGGCCTTCTTCGCCCGCCACCTGCCCAACCGCGACGACGAAGAAGTGCAGATGGACAAGTGGGGCGATGCCTAGCTACGAACCCTCGCCGGCCTACCGCGACACGGGGCCGTACAAGAGTGGTGTGCTGCTGGTGAACTCCGGCACACCAGATTCGCTGTCGGCCCCCGGTGTGCGCAATTTCCTGCGGCGGCTGCTGAGTGACCGGCGCACCATCGAGGCGCCGCGGGCGATCTGGAATCCCATCCTGTACGGCGTGATCCTGCCCACGCGTCCGGCGCGCGTGCTGCCCAAGTACCGCCGCGTGTGGACAGAGCGCGGCTCGCCATTGCTGCTGCACTCGCTGGCGCTGCGCGATGCACTGCGCACGCAGCTGCGCGATCGCGCCGGAGAATCCGTGGCGGTGGAACTGGGCATGCTCTATTCCACGCCGGATGTATCGCAGGGGCTCGCCGCCCTGCGCGAAGCCGGCGCGCAGCGCATCCTGGTATTGCCGCTGTTTCCGCAGTACTCGGGCACCACCAACGCGGCCACCTGGGACCAGGTGGGCGAGGCGCTGCGAAGCTGGCGCCATGTGCCCGAACTGCACCTGCTTCCGGACTACTGCACCGATGCGCGCTACATCGCCGGGCTGGCCGATACAGTGCGGGCGTACCGCGCGCAGCACGGCGCCGGCGAACATCTGCTGCTGACCTTCCACGGCATTCCGAAGAGCTATGTGGACCTCGGCGATCCATATCGCCGCAAATGCGAACTGACGGCGCGCGCATTGGCCGGCGCGCTGGGCCTGGCGGACGATGCCTGGTCGATCAGCTTCCAGTCACGCGTGGGCACGGCCGAATGGCTGCGGCCCTACACCGATGATGTGATCGTGGCGCTGGCGAAGCGCGGCATCCGCAGGCTCGATGCCATCTGCCCAGGGTTCGCGGTGGATTGCCTGGAAACCATCGATGAAATCGGCCACGAATGCGATGTAGCCTTTCGCGCCGCGGGTGGTGGTGAACTGCGCTACGTCCCGGCGCTGAATTCCGGCGCAGCCCAGGTGGATCTGGTGCGCTCGCTGCTGCAACCGCTGCTCTGACGCAAGCTGCGGCATCCGCTCATGCTCGGAAAATTCCTTGAGCTTGCACTGGTCAGTGCCGATACCGGCGGCGCCTGGCAGCAGTACCAGCAGCTGGGATTCGTGCCGGCGGAAACTGGCGACATCTGGTCCCATGCCTATGGTGTCGTTGCATGCCAGGGTCTCGCCATCGGATTGCACGCGGCAGCCGACGAGCCGCAGAGCATCGTCTTCGTGCGCCCGGACGTGGCCGCACTGCACCGGGAACTTGCGGCACGTGGAGTGGAGGCGGAGCAGGCGCGGCTGGGCGCTGATGCGTTCAACGAACTCACGCTGCGCGAGCCGGGCGGGATGGCGATTCGTGTCCTGGAGGCCAGGAGTTTCTCGCCGCCGCTGGAACTGCCGGAACAGACCCGGCTGGGCAGGTTCCTTTCGCTGAGCCTGCCCTGTGCAGACATGGAAGAGGTCGCAGCATTCTGGTCAAGGCTCGACATGCCCACGCACACCGTCACCGACCCATGGGATGGGATGGCCGTTGCCGGCACACCGCTGGCTTATCACGCGCGCCGCAATCTGGCCGAGCCGGCGCTACTGTTCTGCAGCAGCCAGTTGCCAGACACAGGATGGGTGAAGGAAGCAGGACTGAGGCCCGCAAAAAGCCTGCCGGCGCTTCGGCACCGTGAACATTCCCTGCTGCGGGATCCTGCGGGACTTGCCGCGGTGGTTGCCGCGGCAACAGAGATGGGGCCTTCGGTCTGATATGGTCCGCGCTCGATAATCACAAGACGAGGGAGCGCTTCATGAGTCTCATCCAGGATCGGCTGGCTTCAATCCTGCATCGCAGCTGGTGGCTGCTGCTGCTGCGTGGCCTTGCAGCCATCGCCTTCGGACTGCTGGTGTGGTTCCGGCCGGGAATATCGCTGGCCCTGCTGCTGCTGATGTTCGGCATCTACACACTGGTGGACGGAGCACTGAGCATATGGGCCGCCATTTCGGGCCGCGGCGATCACGAACACTGGTGGGTGCTGCTGCTGGCGGGCCTGCTGGGCGTGCTGGTGGGCGCGCTTACTTTTATCGCCCCTGGCGTGACCGCCATAGCGCTTCTGTTCTACATCGCGATCTGGGCGCTGGGCACCGGCACGCTGCAGATCATTGCCGCCATCCGCCTGCGCAAGGAGATCCAGGGCGAATGGATGCTGATCCTCGCCGGCCTGGCCTCGGTGGTGCTGGGCATAGTGTTCATCGCAAGGCCCGGCGTTGGTGTGCTGACGCTGCTGTGGCTGATCGCAGTGTATGCCGTGCTGTACGGCGTGCTGCTGGTGCTGCTGTCTTTCCGCGTACGCCGCTTCGGTGCAGCGGTGGCTTCGCGCTGATGCTTCTGGCGGTGCGCCCCGCGGCATCCTTGCCACGGGACGCACCGCCGCCACATGATCTAGGCGCTCAACGCCTCAGACATGCCTGCATACACAGGCGGCATCCTGTGTTCGGGTTCCCGATCCACACGCACATGCGGCGCACGCCAGCGGAATTCGTGGCCCAGGGACACGCAGCGAAATCCGGAATCATCCCCAAGGATCTTCAGGTGTACTTCGCCGCGGCCGGCTACGCGGCAGTACGGGCAGAGAAGATCGTAATCGCGTGAGCATGCGCCGATGGCGTCGCTCGGAAGCCGCAGCCAGCGCCAGAGATAGAGCAGGCGGTCTTTGCCGTCCATGAAGATTTCCTCCTTGGGTTCAGGAAATGGTCAGGAAACGCGCAGCCAGGGGGACTGGCGGAACGGCGTGTGTCTGGCCCGGCGCAGGCGCGTCAGCAGCGGCAGGGTCCAGTGGAGCTGCTGCGGCGGAATCCACCGGTCGTTCAAGGTCCACCAGGAGCTCTTCTCCGCCAGTGCGTCGGTTTTTGGAGGTTTTGCGCCGTACATTGCGAGGGCCTCTCGAAGGTTGCCGTCATAAAGCCGCTGGAGGGAAGTGTTCCCCGGGCGCGTTCCCGCAGCAGTCGGTTGCGGCTACATGGCTTTGTAGGACGGAAGGATTTGAAGCTGTAGGCGCGGCCGGGCCGACTGTCAGTGATCAGGGCGCAGCAACCACGCGCCAGACCGTGTTGCCGACATCGTCGGCTACCAGCAACGCTCCATCGCCGGCAATCGTCACGCCCACCGGCCTGCCCCAGGCCTCGCCCTTTTCGCTGATGAATCCATCCAGCACCGTTGCTGGCATTGCAGCCGGCTTGCCATCGGCAAAAGGCACGAACACCACCCGGTATCCGGCTGCGGGCTTGCGATTCCAGGAGCCATGCTCGCCGATGAACATGCCATTGCCGTAGGGCGATGGCAGCGTCGTTCCCGTGGCGGCGGTGAGGCCCAGCGCAGCCACATGCGCTCCCAGCGCATAGTCCGGCGGCACTGCCTTGGCCACGGCGGCGCTGTCCTGGGGCTTCACGCGGGTATCCACATGCTGGCCGTAGTAGCTGTAGGGCCAGCCATAGAACGCCCCTTCGCGGACGGATGTCAGGTAATCGGGGACCAGATCATTGCCCAGCTCATCGCGCTCATTCGCCACTGCCCACAGCGCGCCCGACACCGGCTCCCAGGCCAGGCCATTGGGATTGCGCAGCCCGGTTGCGTACAGCCGCTTGGCGCCGGTGGCCACATCGATCTGCCAGATGGCGGCGCGGCCTTGTTCCTTGTCCAGGCCGTTCTCGCCGATATTGCTGTTTGAACCCACCGTGGCGTACAGGTAACGACCGTCGCGGCTGGCGAGGATGTTCTTGGTCCAGTGATGGTTGATGCCGCTGGGCAGGTCGGTCAGCGGCTTCGGAGTGGCTGTGACGGAGGTCTGCCCCGGCTGGTAGGGGAACGAGACCACGCCGTCGGCATTGGCCACGTACAGCGTCGAGCCGATCAGGGCCATGCCGAAGGGGGAACTAAGGTTCTGGGCGAACACCGCTACGGTCTCGGCACGGCCGTCGCCGTCGGCATCGCGCAGCAGCCGGATACGGTCTGGTGAAGGCACGCCTGCGCCGGCCTTCGCCTGCGTCTTGCGCATGACCAGGCCCTTGATGCCGTGGCCCTTGTCCGTCCCGGGAGTGTTGGTCTCTGCCACCAGGACATCGCCGTTGGGCAGGACGTACAGCCAGCGCGGATGGGTCAGCCCGGTGGCGAAGGCGCTGACTGCCAACCCCGGCGCCGCAACAGGCTTGCCACCGCTGGGCCAGCCTATCGCCTCGGCAATCTGCACCGTTGGAATCAGCCGCGAGGCTGCAGGCTCCGGCATCGCCGGTTCAGGCCCGAGACTGGAAGTGGGCGAAACCTCCGGCCCCCTGGACATGGTCGTATCGCAACCCGGCAGCACAATCGCCAGCAATGCGATCAGGGAAGCCACGCGGTGGATTCTGGTTGCTGCCATGGATCAGCCGGCAACGGCGACCTCGCCGCCCTTGCGCAATCCCGCTATGGCGGTGGCCAGCTCCGGAAACGAATAGGGCTTGGCGACATGCTGCTGGAAACCGGCTGACAGGCTGCGCTGCCGGTCATCATCGCGCGCATAGGCCGTTACCGCGATGGCCGGAACACGGCGGATCTGCGGATCCTCCAGCGCGCGGACGCGCCGCATGAACTCGTAGCCATCGAGCCCGGGCATGCCGATGTCGCTGAGGATCACGTGCACCGCCTCGCGCTGCAGGATGCTGATGGCTTCCAGCGCGCCCTCTGCTGCGTGCACCTGGGCGCCGGCCTCTTTCAGGAGGCGATCGAGCAGCGCACGTCCATCTGGTTCGTCATCAACGATCAGCACCACGGTACCGGCCAGGCTGGGCTGCAGCTCGTCCACGGGCAGCGCCAGGCCACGCGCGGGATCCACGGGCCGCGGCAGGTATGTCTCCACCTGCAGCATTGGCAGGCGCACGGTAAAGGTTGCGCCCTTGCCCATCCCTGCGCTTTCCACGGCCACCGAGCCGCCATGCAGTTCCACCAGATTGCGGACGATGGACAATCCGATTCCCAGACCGCCATGTTCGCGCGTGGTCGAGCCGTCGGCCTGCCGGAAGCGCTCGAACACATGCGGCAGGAACGCAGGGTTGATGCCGATGCCGGAATCCTTCACATCGATTTCCATGAAGCCGTCCACCCGCCGCAGCGCGACCTGGATGGCGCCTGCGGCCGGCGTGAATTTCAATGCGTTGGTCAGCAGGTTCCACAGCACCTGCTGCAAGCGCGCCGCATCCCCGGCCACCAGCCCGGTGACAGGCTCCAGATTGATCGAGACCGAGATGTGCTTTGCCGCAGCCGCCGGCCTGATGCCGTCGATGGCTATCTGCAGGAGCTCACGCAGATCCACGGCATCGGTCTGCAGCCGGATCTTTCCGGAGACGATGCGGCTCATGTCGAGCAGGTCGTCGATGATCTGCGCCTGTGCCTGGGCATTGCGGTGAATGGTGTCCACCGCCGCGCGCAATTCTGTTTCGCCGATGCTGGTGCGCCGGCGCAGCAGATTGGTCCACCCCACGATGGTGGTCAGCGGCGTGCGCAGTTCATGCGACAGCGTCGCCAGGAATTCGTCCTTCAGGTGTCCGAGCCGCTCCGCTTCCGCGCGGGCGTTGCGCTCGGACATCAGCAGCGCCTCCCGATCGGCGATGGCGCGGCGCAGCGCGCCGACGTCGCGGGCGATCTTCGAGGCGCCCACTACCGCGCCGGTGATGTCGCGGATGGGCGATACGGTGAGCGATACCTGCACCTCGGAACCATCCTTGGCGCGCCGGCGCGTCTCGTAGTGCTCGATGCGCTCGCCACGGCGCAATTTCGCCAGGATGACCTGCTCCTCGGGCAGCAGTTCGTCGGGAATAAGTTTCACGATGGGCTGGCCGATCATTTCCTCGGCGGAATAGCCGAACAGCCGCGTGGCCCCGGCGTTCCAGGAGGTGACCACACCATCCAGGGTCTTGCTGAGAATGGCGTCATCGGAAGATTCGACGATGGCCGCCAGCCGGAAGCGGGCATGTTCGGCCATGGTACGGTCGGTGACATCGATGCCGATGCCCTCGATGCGCTCGGGCTTGCCGGACTTGTCGTAGATCGGCAGCCCGCGTCCTTCCATCCACCGCCACTCGCCGCTGCCATGGCGATAGCGGAAGGTGACGCAATATTCCTGCTGCGACGCCAGGCTTTGCTTTATGGCCGCCTCCAGCCGCGGCAGGTCGACCGGATTCACCAGTTCAAGGAATGCGCTCTGCGTGCCGCCGAAACTGCCGCGATCGAGGCCGAAGACCTCCTCAAGTTCGGGGCTCCAGACTACGCGATCCTCGTCCAGGTAAAGTGTCCAGGCGCCCATCCGGACCAGCCGGTTGGCAAAGAGCGCTGTGCGCGTGGAGTCTGGTTCTGCCATGCGATGGCCCCGTTCGATGGTGGCTGGTTGGGAGTGATGCGTGCCGGGGCTGTCGGGCATGATGCGGTGCCCTGCCATACCCGGCAAGGCCGCCCCCGGTGTATCGGTGTTTATCCTACGCACACCCAGGTGTCCTTCCGACAGGACCGGAGTTAGTTCGCGATGAGCGATGGTCTCGAAACACGCCAGCAATGCCCGCTATGCCAGCCAAGGCCGGACGAATCGGAGCACTGGATCCGGATCGGCACGCTATCGGTTGCGACTCTGTACCTGGACCGGAACCAGACCTATCGCGGACATTGCCAGCTGGTGTTCGATCCGCGTCATGCCGAGGGACTGGAACGGCTAATGCCCGATGAGTACACGCGGTTCATGTCGGATCTGGCCACCGCGGCGCGGGCGATCCACGCCGCGTTTGAACCCGACCTCATGAACTATGCCTCGCTGGGCAACGTGGTGCGCCATGTGCATTGGCACCTCGTGCCGCGCTATCGCTCGGATCCGCGCTGGGGCGCGCCGATCTACACCAGCGACATGGCTGACATGAAGCAGACCCGCCTGACGGAAGAAGAATACCTGCGGATCGTCGCGGCCATACGCGGACATCTGGACCTGTGAATTGCGGCGCCGTGCTGTGCTAGCGTTGGTGGCATCGACCAACGGACGGCACCATGGATCAGAAAATACTGTTGCGGGGCTTTTCATTCCTGATGCTGCTGACGGGCCTCGCGCTGTCTGCAGCGCGTGCCGACGAGGGCATGTGGACTTACGACAACTTCCCCGCCGCGGCAGTCAAACAGAAGCTGGGCGTGGACATCTCCCAGGCCTGGCTGGACCGCACGCGCATGGCGACCATCCGGCTCGCCAACTGCACCGCCTCTTTCGTCTCGCCTGAGGGGCTGATCCTCACCAACCACCACTGCTCGGTGGCCTGCCTGGCGCAGCTTTCCACGGCCGGAAGGGATTACCAGAAGGATGGTTTCGTCAGCACCAGGCGCGAGGGCGAAGTGCGCTGCCCCACGCAGTACGCCGACGTGCTGATGAAAATGGAAGACATCACCGCAAAGGTGAATGCGGCAACACGCGGCCTGGGCGACAAGGAAGCCAACGAGGCACGCAAGAAGGCGCTGACCCTGCTCGAACAGGAATGCGAAAAGGCCGCCGGCACACGCGATCCGCGCCGCTGCGAATCGGTGCGGCTGTATGAGGGCGGCCAGTACTTCCTGTACCAGTACAAGCGCTATGCCGACGTGCGACTGGTGTTCGCGCCGGAAACGGCCATCGCCTCCTTCGGCGGCGACCCGGACAATTTCCAGTTCCCGCGCTGGGACCTGGACATGTCGATACTGCGCGCCTACGAGAACGGCAAGCCGGCCGCCACGCCCAACCATCTGAAGATCAACTGGAATGGTCCGGCTGCCGGTGAAGCCGTGTTCGTATCGGGACATCCCGGTTCCACCGACCGCCAGCTGACGGTGGCGCAGCTGGAAACGCTGCGCGCCAGCCTGCCGTTCTGGCTGCTGCGCAGTGCGGAGCTGCGCGGCCGCTACATCCAGTTCGCCAAGACGGGCGCCGAGAATGCACGCATCGTCGCTGACCCGCTGTTTTCACTGGAGAACAGTATCAAGGTGCGGCGCAAGCAGCTGGATGCGTTGCTGGATCCGGCGTTGATGGCGCAGAAGGCCGAGGCCGAGAAAGCCTTGCGCGCGCAGGCCGGCATCGCGCCAGGCGCGGACCCCTGGCAGGACATCGAGCGCGCCGCAAGACGCGAGCTGGACCTGTCCGTGCCCTACACGCTGCTGGAGAGTGCAGCCGGCTTCAACAGCGCTCTGTTCCGTTACGCCCGCACGCTGGTACGCGGGGCAGCGGAGCGCGGCAAGCCCAGCGAGCTGCGCCTGCGCGAATACGCCGAGACCGCGCTGCCGCTGCTGCAGCAGCAGCTGAATGCCGCCGTGCCCGTATACCCGGAGCGGGAGATCCTCACGTTTTCCTTCGGCCTGGAACGCATGCGCGAATTCCTCGGGCCGGACCATCCGGTCGTGCAGGCGCTCATGGCCGAATTCTCGCCCGATGAACTGGCCACCGCGCTGGTGCGCAGCACGAAGCTGGCTGATCCGGCGCTGCGCAAGCAGCTGTGGGAGGGCGGGCAGGCCGCCATCGATGCCTCGGACGATCCGATGATCCGCATCGCGAAGCTGGTGGATCCACCCTCACGTGCGATACGCAAGCAGTACGAGGATGAAGTGGAAGCCGTCACCGACACTGCTTCGGAGAAAATCGCCGCGGTGCGCTTCAGGACATTGGGCACCAGCGTGTATCCGGACGCCACCTTCACGCTGCGGCTGAACTTCGGCACCGTGCAGGGCTGGAACGAGGCCGGCACGCCGGTTGCGCCCTTCACGCAACTGGGCCGCGCCTTCGAGCGCGCCACCGGCAGCGATCCGTTCCGCCTGCCCGACAGCTGGACCAGCCGCCGCGCGCAGCTGGACATGACGACGCCGTTCAACATCTCCACCAACAACGACATCGTCGGCGGCAATTCCGGCAGCGCGCTGATCAATGCAAAAGGCGAAGTGGTGGGACTGATGTTCGACGGCAACATCCACTCCATATCGGGCAGCTACTGGTTCGATACGGAGAAGAACCGGTCGGTGGCGGTGCATCCGGCCATCATCCGGCTGGCGCTGACGAAGGTGTATGACGCGCCGGCGCTGGCGAAGGAACTGGGACTCTAGCTGCGGATTCGCTGTTTCTCTTCATTCTACGCGCTGGCCTTGTTCGCCAATCTGTCTCTCAGCTTCTGTGGCATCTGAAAGACGAACGACTTTCCTTCTTGCGTTTTTTCAAGAAGCCCGAGCTCGACCATATCCAGAAGGTCCGTTCGCGCAGTCTCGTAGGTGATTTGATTGGCATTTTTATGCTCTTGAATTCGATAGGTGACATGCGAGTGCTTGAGAAAGTGGTCCATCGCCGCCAATTGCCTGTGATTGAGCCTCCCCTTCAACTTTGGCGACGAAGCTATCAGTCGACGGGTGTCAGCGATCTCTCGAGACTTTTCTGCCAGGTATTTATGAAGCGCCTGAATAGCCTCCGAAATAACGTTGAGCTGATGCTCTATGAAGTACGTCACGTCATTGTCATCCGTTTCTGCGTGGAGATACGCTCTCGCGTACTGCGCGGGCGCTTTCTTTATGATCCTGGAAATGGATGTGAACTCGATGAGCCAATAGCCGCCTTTTGCCATCGACCAGTAGAATAGAGCCCTCGCCGTCCTGCCGTTTCCGTCGACGAATGGGTGGATCCAGCCGATCATGAAGTGAATTACGATCGCCCGTATCAAAGGGTGTATGAAGGGCGAGTCGTTCGTGTCATTGGCAAATTGGCACAGCCTCTCGATTCGAGACTTCACCTCCTGTGCCGGGGGAGGAACGTACAAGACCTCCTGATTTCTATTGTCCACAACACGGACATCTTCGTCTGAGCGTCTCCAGCGACCTGCCGCAGAGGGGTCCTCCAGCGTCGAGTCGGTCATTATTGACTGGAGCTGCAGAATGAGTTCCGGCGTGATTGCACTCTGCTTGTTCGATCTTATGAATTGCATCGCTGCGTAGTTGTTAAAGATCATCTGCTCGCTGTGATTTCGGGGCTTTCTTCCTTGACGCAGCATCTCTTTTGCCACTTTGTACGTGGTGGCGGCGCCTTCCAGCTGACTGGAGGTGATGGATTCTTCGATTAGTGAGCTAACCAAGTACCTGTCGCGTGTCTGAGGATTGGTTACCTGCTCTCCTATCTCCATGCGGCCACTTGCGTCGCGGTCTATCTCATGCAGAAGCTTGAAGAGACTATCTGGAACGGTGTAGGTGAACTCGGCGCCCAGGCTGTCTTTGAACGGCAGTCGATGAGCAGATCTACGAGCCATCTTGATGGCCAACCACCAATGACGATGGGTGAAACCTCCAGGAACTGGCTGATGCCGGAGCTCATCCCAATGGATGTACCTGCCTTCCGGCTTTCGCTCGAGCTGCGAAGAGAGCACTTCGGCAAACTTCTCAGGCTCCTGAGAGGTGAGCTCGCCGAGGAGGTCCCTCAGGCGCGGTGGCTTAAGCGGGATTTTCATTGTTTCATACTAATTCTGTTCCAATTAGTAGGAAAATAGTAGCAACTCAAATGGCCAACTACAAATCTGGTACTGATTAGTAGTACTTGGTAGTTGCAGAATATCCAGCCTAAGTCATTGAAATAAAAGAGCCTGCAACGGTAGCTCGAGGAACTTCTTCAATCCCATCGGGCAGCTGGCGCTGGCGAAGAAACTGCGCACCGAGTCAAACAGCATGCTACCCGACCGGAAAGGCGGGCCCGGAGTCGCCGATGCCTGATGGGTATCTGGCGATCACATCGAACATGCGCGCTACAGACAGCTGTACATGAGGGTCTGCCTGCATGGCTACTTCGGAGTCGTGCAGCCCGAGAAGGGGGACTGCAACAGAAGCTTCCTCGACTATCACCGCGGACATCGTCTGCAACACTTCACGGAGAGACTCGTATGCATGGTGAGCTCGCGGTGAGGTATTAACCAGCACTATCGGCTTGCTTACAGTGCCCTCGTAGCTCACAAGCCAGTCCAGTGCGTTCTTCATGGCCCCGGAGATGCCGTGGGCGTATTCCGGACTTGCGATCAACAGCAGATCTGCGCGACCAATTGCCGCGCGAAGCTCCAGCACCGGGCCAGGGGGATTCGATTCAAGGTCTGGATTGAATAGAGGAAGGCCACCGAGGCCATGAAATATCGTTACTTTTACTGATGCTGGAGCGCACCGGGCGAAGACCCGGCAGAAGGCACTGTTGATTGACGCGGTCCGCAAACTTCCGGAGATGGCAAGAACGTTCACTTTGTCCTAACCCGACGGCTGGTACGATTTGTCAGGCGGCGTGAGAGGCGCTTTGCGCGACTGGACCATAGAAATCAAGGTATGGAAGGCCCTTGCTGCTTTGGTCATCCTGCCGATCCTGGTGCTGTGGTTCAAGGTCGTGCACCAGAACGACGAGATCCTGGCTCTGATCCGCAACGAGGTGGTGACTGACATCGCGGGCCAGCGTACCTGGGCAGGCAGCTTCGTCAATACCAACGACAGAACCTTGCGCGATGTGGCCGTAACGGTGGACTTCCTCGACAGCCAAGACCGCACCGTGGGAATGGCCGAGGCTGAAGCCGCTGAACTGCCGTTCAGCACGCGACTGGACCTGCGAGCGTCACTGCCGCCCGATGCCGTGAAGCTGCGAATCTATTCGGTACAGTGGCGCATGGGCCGGACGGCGGCGCTGATGGGACCTTTCCGCGAACCGTGGGAGTTTGGCTACCTGATGGCGGACCCCGCCAGGTTCAAGCTTTGACAGCGACGGGTAGCCTGTAGCAGCGTTCCGGCATGGATGATTCCAATGATGCGGGGTGCGGACGCCTCCCCTTTCCCAATACCTGGCGATCACATGACCTCGCACCAGCCGCGGGTCAGATCCTTTGTGCTGTTGAGGATGTTCCTGATGGCCTCTGCAAGGAAATCCGCTATGGCGAAGGCGTCCATGGGTTTTCCCTTCTGGTCCATCGCTCTTGCGAGCAAGTCAAAGCGTATGTCAATCGCTGCCCGCACTTCTCCCTGCCTCTCAATGCGCGTCCCGGTGAATTCGTGATGCTGGATGCAACGCGCGTCATGTGTGCATTCCACGGCGCGGTATTTCGTCTTGACAGTGGCCATTGCGAAGCTGGCCCAGCCGCGAGTTCGTCCCTTGAAACAGTCGAGGTGGTCGTCCGCGACGGATCAATCTGCATCGCGGGCAGCGACCGCGAGCTGATGCCCTAGACACGGCACTGACAGGAGATCGGCGAACTGCGAAGCGGATTCAGGCGCCCATCCAAAGAAGAGCACAGGATCAATCAATTCGAGCTCCATGAGCAGCAGCGTTGATTCACGCTTGACGAGATCCACTCGTGCAAGATGGGCTGCTCCGGCGCACCTTGTCGTTCACGGGAAGTTCCTGCGCAAAAGTGGACACCCTGTGGTTAGTAAATGCTGCTCTCGAACTCAACAGGCGAACGATACCCGAGAGCCGAGTGCAGGCGGAAGTGGTTGTAGAAGGTCATATAGCTT